>ERZ856578.2636-NODE-2636-length-29070-cov-15.088332_pt1 | contig 29070 bp, 23 predicted proteins | sample MGYA00514384_ERZ856578 | MGnify/ENA primary metagenome ERZ856578 (study PRJEB29103, sample SAMN06111958) | human gut metagenome | biome: human gut; feature: ankylosing spondylitis patient; material: healthy_person | host: Homo sapiens | place: China:Hangzhou... | reverse complement strand
GCAGCAACTTCCATGTCGACTTCAGCAGCCTGCTTACCCTCAGACTCAGAGTAGTAGTTGATCTTGATGGTCTTGGTCTTAGCTTCAGTAACGTCAATCCAAACGTAGCCGCCGTTAATGTCATAGCTGTTCTTTTCGTTGACCAAGACATAGCCCTTGGGCAGGTTGTTCTTAACTTCCTGCAGGGTAACGCTGGTAGCACTGCTTGCACTAATCGTTACTTCAGTTGCCTGGTGACCACCGTGATTTGCATCACCACTGCAGTAGTAATTCAAAATCGCAGTATTGTCTGCAAACGCTGCAAACGGGATGCTCACAACAACCATGAACACGGCAGTCAGCAGAGCCAGCAGACGAGTTTTGAAGTTCGTTTTCTGCATGTTAATTTCTCCTATTCTTTAAAATTTATCTAAAGCGTTTTGCAGGTGGATGCCCCAAGCGCACCCGCCTGCTTGCGCAGTAGATACGGACATATATCCAACACCCCCACTTGGGATGGGAGTGGTGAACCAAAACAAATAAACCTCATTATTTCCTTTGCAAAAGGAAATACAAAAGCCCTAGGGCTTTTCGGTTATTGCGAAAATCATTTACCCGCAGGCCAGCGGGCGGGAAGGAGCGGGTCGCTGTTAATGTGCACCGTGTCGGCCTCGGTGGTCTCGCCGTCCCGCAGGGGGCGGGCCAGAATGACCATGCGGGCATCGTCCATCTGGTAGGTGCAGGTGCTCAGGGTCAGCAGCCGCTCGGTGGGGTAGGCGTAATCGCCGGTGGTGTAAAACGCGCGCTTGGCCACTTCATCCAAAAACGTCTGCTCGGCGGCATCGTCCAGGTAGATATACTCGTTGAAGTGGAAGACATCGCCGTCGCTCTCACGGGAGGTGACAGCGTAGACCGCTACGATCTTGTAAATCTCGCTTTTATATAGCGTGTCCAGCTGCAAGTAGGGGTGCGCGGTGTAGTAATCGGCATCGCGGTACTTTTGCAGGTTAGAAAAGCGGTCGGTATTATTAACGCCCATGTTATGCCCGTAGATGATGAGATGGCGGCCGTTTTTCATGTCGCACTCATAATCCGCAAAGGGCATGCCGCGCTTATCATCGGCGCGGTCCAGGTCGTGATATAAGTAAAAGTAGTTATCGGTGGTTTGCAGGATGGGCAGGTCAATGTCCACGCCGGGGATCTCGATCCAGCCTGCGAACTCGGGGTTGCGGGCAATGAGATCGGCGTATTTGGCCCGCTGGGCGGCTTCCTCGGCGGCCGGGTCAGGGGTCGCTTCGGGTTCGTCCGTGGGGGGTGCGGCGTTCTGCGTTTCTTGGGGCTTGATGGCTTCCATCTCTTTTTTCTCTTTATAAGAGGGAAGCCAGAAGATCAGCCCGCCGACCAGCCCTGCAAAGGCCGCGCCGGAGATGACCGCCGCTAAAAGTGCTTTGGTACGTTGTTTCATAAACTAAGGTCCACAAAGTAAGCGTCGGCATCACTGCCGTCTTCGTAAGTTTCCTGATAGGCAACCGTCAGGGTCGTGGTGTCCTGCGGGACAGCAACCAGAATGTTGCCTTCCAGCGTGGACCCCGGGCTAACCCCGGTAACCTCGGACAGCATATCATCGTCCACAGCGTCAAAGCCAACGCCAAAATCGCTGTCGCCATCGCCCCATTGGAGCTGGAAATCGTCTTTAAAAATGAGGAAACCACTATCACTGGTGTTGGTAACGGAAACGTGAAATTGTACCAGCTTGTCTCCCTCGGGGATGTCGATTCCGTTGTACGAATCGATCACTTCAGCCTGGCCACAGGTGAAATCAAACAGCGCGGTGTGCACGGTCTCGTCCGCTTTTGCACGGGTGGACTTTGCCCCGCCGCAGCCAGCCAACAACAGGGCCGCCGCCAAAATTAGTACACAAAGTAATGTTTTGTTAAATTTAAATGCTTTTTTACTCAAAACTTCCGTATCTCCACTAGTAAAATCTATCCCAGCGAACATTTTGCTACGATAGTTTCTATAATAGTACACCAAATTAAAAATTTTTTCAAGAGTTGCGCACATTTTGTTCGCCGTAAAAATGCACAATTATTCCGCCAACTTTGCGGCAATTTGTGAATGACTTGTGGTAATAGTAGAGCTTAGCGCATCGCACCACAATTTGTAGGGTTTAGTAAAATTTAACGGGACACGCAAAAAGGCCCCCGGTCGAGGGCCGGGGGCGGGGATAAGGCTCCCCTTGAGGGGAGCCTTTTGCCTAAATTATTATTTTCTCTCCTTTCTCCCGTACTTATTATAATATAGACCCATTAGCCCACCGGCAGAGAGCACGGCCAGCACGGCCAGCAGGGTCACCGGCATGGGGTCGGCGGTTTGGGGCAGGGCGGGCTTGGGCGCGGGGTGCGCGGGGACCGGGGTGGTTTTGGCCGGGGCAGGCGTGGGCGTCGGCGCGGCGGGCGGGTCGTACCGGTTCTGGAACAGCAGCAGGCCGGTCTTTTCGCTGCTGCCGCCCGTGGCCCAGATCTCGGCCCCCAGGCCGCCGTTCGGCTGGTTGGTCACCCGCACCGTCACCGTGTATACCGTGGCGTCGTAGGTCATGTGCGCCGTGCCGCCCGCGCACTGACGCACCGTGTAGCGGTAGTCGCCGGGGGCGGTGTAGGTCAGCCCCGTAAAGCCGGCCGTGCCGCTGCCTTTGACCTGCACCGTGTCCGCCGCGGGGGCGGGGGCGCCGTCCTCGGGCGTAAGGGTGATGGTGAACCGCTCGGCCGTGGCCGCGCCCGAGGTGCGGACCTCGACGGGCAGCTCGGCTGTGCATTTGTACTCCACCGCGCGGGCTTGCAGCGGCAGCAGCAAAAGCAGCAGTGCAGCCTCTATTATTATGCGGCGCAGCGTGCGTTTTTGGGTGTTATTCATCCTTATTTCCTCCTTTTACGTTTGGGGCAGCAGCTGGCCGAACAGCAGCACCCGGCCGTTGGTGGCGGCCTCGGTGCAGGTGGAAAAGGCCACCACCGGCCCGCTGCCCGGCGTGCGGTACTGCACCGCGTGCGCCTTGATGTAGGCCAGCAGTGCGTCCGGGCTTTGGGCGGGGTCGTAGAGCACGGGGTCGTAGGCGTCGGCCCGCACGCAGGCGAACAGTGCGATATTATACGCTGTATCGTCCGTTATCAGTGTGCCCGTGGTGTGTGCGGCAAAGTAATCGCTTTGGGTGAACTGCACGATGTCACCGAACATGCCGCCGTCCTCGATATGGTGACCGTAGACGATGCTGTAGGGCGCGGTGAAGTCCGCCGGGCAGCGTGAGTCCAAAAATATCGCGCCAGAAAGCGAAAAATCTCCGTACACGTCGGTGTTGACGTAGACCATGTTGTCTGCCCCCTGCACGACGGGAAAGTCAATGCGGGTGCCGTCCAGCGTGAGCCAGCCGCAGACGTCCGGGTTGAGGGCGCGCAGCTCGGCAAAGCCGGGGCTGTCCGCGGGCGCGGCGGCCAGCGGCTTGAACCGCAGCGTCTGCTCCGGCAGGGCCGCGCGGCGTGTGGCGGCGATGTCCCACAGCGACCACGCCCCAAACAGCGCCAACGCCCCCAGCAGCAGCGCCGCCGCCAGCGTAAGCAACCGGTCACCCCACCGCGCCAGTTTTGCCGCCAGCAGCATTATTCGTCGCTGTTGTGACGTTTACGCAGCAGCAACACGCTGCCCGTGCCCGCCGCCAGCAGCATGGTGCCGTAGGGCGCAGCGTCCAGCAGCAGGCCCGTGGGCGTGGGTGCGGTGCGGCTGTTGGTGACCGTGATGGTCTTGTCCGCGGCGGCCATCGTCTGGGCGTCCGAGGTTTTGTCGTCGCTGCCGGTTTTGGTGATGCCGTCCCAGGTGGTGGTGTAACCTGACGCTGTATCGCCGGATTCCGTGATAGTGTAGCCCGTGTTAGCGGGCAGGCCGGTGACCTCGATCTTTTCGCCGCCGGTGATGCCGGCTTTGACTTCAGCGGTGCCGTCTGCGTTGAAAGCGACGGTGTCGCCGGTGATGGTGGAGAAATCTGCCGATTCGCCGCCGGTTTTTACCGTGACCGAGCTGGCATGGGGCGTTTCGTCCGGGTCGTCCAGCGCGATGGTAAAGGTGAACTCGTCGCCGGCATTGGCAAAGTTGCCGCTGAGGTGCTTGACCACCGAGAGGCCGTAGGCGGTGTAGGTGTTGGTGACCTCGTCCGCCTTGGCCGTGCCGTCCGCGTTGACGATGTTGATGTCTGAGATGCGTAGGGCGCCGGTTGGCGCGGCGGGGTCGGTGTTGACCACCCGCACCACGATGTAGCGGGCGGCGGTGTCCTGCGTCAGGCCGGTGATGCCGGCAGCGGTCTCTGTGAGGGAGAAGATGTAGTCGCCCGGGGCGGTGAAGTCGTCGCTGTCAAAGGTGAAAGGGACTGTGACGGTGTTGACCGTGCCGCCCGTAAAGGCGGCGGTAAGCTCGGTGGATTTGATCTGTGCGGCCGTGCCTTTGACGGCAGTGCCGGCCGCCCAGGAGGGCAGGTTCGCAACCGTGCCGACCGTGAAGGTGATGCTGCCGTGGGGCACGCCTGCGCCGGGGGCGGCGGTCATGTCGATGGTTTTGGTCAGCTGGGCGGTGTAATCCGCGGCCAGCACGCCGGGCGCTGCGGTACCTGCCAGCAGGGCAGCCGCAGCGATGGCAGCGGTAAATTTGCCGAATTTGGCGCGGGAAATGTAGGTGGTCTTCATAGGTGGTTCCTCTCTTCCAATATGGATTTATGTTGCTTTCGTTGGGGTTGCAGCAGGGTTTACAGCCCGCTGCGGCGCAGGGCGGCCAGGGCCGTGCCCAGCACTTGCCGCTGTGGGATGGGGCCGTAGAGGCGGCTGTCCGCCCCCGTGGTGCGGGCATCGCACAGCAGGAAAAGCTCGTCCTCCGCGAGGGTGACGGGGTAGTCCGGGCCGCCCTCGACCGGCTGGGTGGGGGTGGTGATGTCCGGCTCGGCCACCGTACTGCCGTTGATGATGAGCGCGCCGGTGTCGGTCACAGTGACGGTATCGCCGCCACGCGCCGCGATGCGCCCAAGGCGGAGCGTGCCGTCCTGTCGGTAGAGCACGACCTGCCCGGCCGCGGTGCCGCGCTCGAACCGGCTGAACAGGACGAGGTCGCCGCCGCACAGGCGGGGCGCCATAGCGCTGCCCGGCACCACCGCCAGCCCGAACACGACCCCGAACAGCACCCAGCACAGCGCGGCGAACACCGCCAGGCGGGTGAGGAAGTGGTGAATTTCCGCTTTGGCACGTGTTTTTTCCTTGTCAGTAGCCAGAAGGTCCTCCCGTGGCATGGGTCACACCTCCCTGCAGCGCAGCAGCCGCCAGCCCAGCCAGCACAGGCCGACCAGTGCCAGGTAGGGCGCCGCGCCGGTGTGTAGGCCAGTGGGGATGCCCACGTTGCGGGTATTGATGCAGGTGATCTCGGCGGGCTGGGCCCGGGGCACTTGTATCGTGCAGGTTGCGCCGGTGGGGCCGTCGTCGCCGTTGAGCTGCCAGCTGACCGTGTGGTCGCCGGGGTCGGTCTCAGTCAGGGTGAGGGTCTGGTCCGCGCGCAGGTGGGTGAGGGTGACGCTGCCGCCGCTGCGCAGGGTGAAGCCGGTGTCGGTCAGCGCCGCGCCGTCACCCGCCGTGGTGTAGGCGCTGCCCTGGCGGATCTGGGTGGTGTCCAGCGTGGCGGTGAAGGAGAAGTTTTTCGTAGTATCGCCCATATCGCCCACCACTTTTTTGGTGATCGTGACGGACAGGTAGGGTTCGTAGGTGTTGGTGAAGCGCGCCTCGGCCGTGCCGCCTGCTGTGACATCCATCGATTGGGTTCGGTCGGCGGTGGGAGTGGTCAGGTAGTAGTTGGTCAGGTTCGGCGCGGCGGATTCGGTCACGGTGTAGCCGGCGGGGGCCAGGCCCGGCAGGGTCACGCTGCCTGCGCCTTTGATGGAGAGCGTCAGGCGGCCGCTCGCGTCCGGGCTGACGGCAGCCGGGGCATCCGCCGGGCGGGCGCCCGCGCTATACTGCGGCGTGTAGCTGCCTGCGGCAACGGATGCGATCGTAAGGTGTTGACTGTTTCGGCGAAGTCGGCTTGCAGGGCATCGTCGGCATCGTCGGGCAATTGCTTGGTGATGGTCAGGCTGCCGGTGGCGCGGGCGTAGGTGTTTTCAAACCGGATATTTGTTGCCGCCTGGGCGGTCAGTGCAATGCCGCTGTGTATCGGTGTATCCGTCACGTCTGTCCACACGCCGCCGTCTTTTACGGTGCGTACCAGCGTGCAATCGTAACCGATGGGTTCACCGCGGGCAGTCTCGGTCACAGCGTAGTTGTAGGTGTTGCCGCTGCTGTCCGCCAGGGGCAGCTCCAGCGTGTATTGCAGCACGTTGGGGTTGATGCTATCCGCTTGCATCGTGCTGCCGCTGAAGTCCCCCACGATCTGGCGGTCCGAGTTGACCACGGTAAAGTGCAGATTTTCTTTAGCCTGTATCAGCTCGGCATCGGTCAGGGCGGTACCGTCGGTTTTCAGCAGCGTTTTGGTAACGCGCAGGATGCCGCTGCCCGCAGCCGGGGGCACAGGGTCGGTGCTGAACCAGACGCGGTCGATGAGGTTGCCGCGCTTGAGGCCCTCCTCGCTGTCGCCGCTGGCGCTGGCCACCGCCACAAAGAAGAACCGGCTGACGTACTGCCCCGCCGGGACCGTGTAGGTACCGTTGTGTACGCCCCATGCGGTGCAGCCATCCGAGATATTGCCGTCCACAATGTAGTTGCGGATGGGCACGTTCACGCCGTTCACCGTGATGCTGCCGTTCAGAGCTTCCTGGATGGCGGCGCGGGTGGTCTTATTTTTCAGCGCGCCGGTGATGTCCTGGGCCACATCCACCGGAGCGATCAGCAGGGCCATCGTGTCAGTGCCGTCGCGACCCGCGTGGGCCAGACTCCAGTTTAAGGTTGCGCCGGGCACGGTCAGCACGTCCTGGTACAGGGCGCCGTAAGCCTGGCAGTTCAGTTCGGCAAACTGGCCGCCATCGTAGGCCTTGCCGATGGCGTAAGCCTGGGTCACGTCGTTGGGGTCTGTGTAAGTTTCTTTTATCGCATTACCCTTGCGATCCCATCCTGTAATAACAGTGTCCGTATAAACGGTCGTGGTCGCGTCGGCAATCTCGATAAATTTTCCCTTGACACCATCACCCCAGCGATTGCACTCGGTAGTTGTATACCAGTAAATGCTGCTGGTCGTTTCCGCATCCCGCGTCTGCAAAAAGTGGGCGCGCTGATGGTCGTTCGGGTAACAAAAACGGTCACTTGCAAAATTGCCGTCGCTGACCACCGGGTACTCAAAGCTGCCGTTTTGCAGCTGCACATAATAGTTTACCTGAGTCTCGGCCTGCAGGGTGCTGCTGCCGGAGGCGACATCCACCTTATAATGGTAGCGGTCGGTGTCGGCGGCACTGGGGTCACTTTGGCGGGCCAGCAGAGTATCCAGCGCGGCGTTCAGCGCGTGGGGGCGTTCGGCGGTCAGGTTCTTGTCTGAACCATTGACAGCCTGGCCCGTGACCTGCTGCCAGCTGCCATCCGCGCCGGTCTTGCTGCGATACCAGGTGTAGGTCACGCCGTCCACCGGGTCACTTTGTCCGTTGACGACCGCTACCAGCTCGCCCGTAGATTTGATGTTATCCTGTATCTTCACACTGCGCAGCGTCACCGCCTGCACTGCCGGTTCATCCTCGTCATCCGGCGGGTCGGCGCTTTCAGGCGTGGCGGTGGTGGCCGGTATCGTGCTTGGCGTGGGTGTGTACAGCTCGTCCCCGGTCGTGTTCTCCCCTGCCGGGTCCTCCTCGGCCGGGGCGGGCGGCGCAGGTGTCGGCTCTGCCGGGGCGGCGGTCTCGCTGGTGGCGATCTCGGTATGTAGCGTTCCCGATAATGGCGGGTCCTCAGCAAAAGCGGCATTGGCGGCCCCAGCCGCAAGGCAAAAGGCCATAAGCCCTGCCAACAGACGTTTGTTCATGGCGGTTCCTCCCCCGTTTGATCCGAGCGGCCTGTGGGACAAGCCGTCCGCTGATTTCAAGGCTGAGTATATCCCCGCCAACGGGGAAAAAACGTCGCACGCAGGTTCACACAAAAAAAGACAGCCCGCACTGTTTTCTGCAGTACGGGCTGTCCCTAAATCTCTTAAATCTATTCCGTTATACGGTCGTCACCAGCGTCTGGCAGGTGCCGGTCACGGCGTAGGGGCCGCTGGCGGCGGGCAGGAAGTAGCTCTCGCCCTTCTTCACAGCCACGGTCTCGCCGCCGCTGGTCAGGGTGCCTTCGCCATCGGTGATAAGCAGCGAAACAAAGCTCTTCTCGTCCGCCACGCCCTCAAAGGCGCCGTTTCTGGCATCCACAGTGAAATACTCACACTGGGCCAGATGTTCGCCAAAATCATGCTTTACCGGCGGGGTGCACAGGGTCACATCCAGCGCCTTTTCCACATGCAGGGCTCGGGGCTTGCCGTCGGCACCGACGCGGCCGTAGTCGTAAACGCGGTAGGTCACGTTGGAGTTCTGCTGTACCTCGGCCACCACGATGCCCTTGCAGATGGCATGCAGCGTGCCCGACGGGATAAAAAAGCAATCCCCCTTGTGCACAGGCACGGCGTTCAAAACCTCCGTCAGGGTGTTGTTTTTGATGCGCTCGGCAAATTCCTTTTTGCTGATCTCATGGTCAAAGCCATAGTACAGAAAGGCGTTCGGCTCACAATCCAGCACGTACCACATCTCAGTCTTGCCGTACTGGTGCTCATTTTTCAGTGCGTACTCATTGAAGGGGTGTACCTGGATGGACAAATCATTCCTTGCATCGATAAATTTTGTCAAAACCGGGAACTGTTCAAATTTTGCGCAATCGGTGCCCAAGGCTTCCGGGTGAGCGGCCGCATAATCAGCTAGGGTGGTGCCGTCGGGCAGGTAGCTGGGGCCGTCCGGGTGGCAGGAGAGCACCCAGGCTTCGGCCAGCGGGTCCAGATCGCTCTGCACGCCAAAATCGGTGCGCAGACGGCTGCCGCCCCACAGGTAGTCTTTGCAGCTGGGGGTCAGTTTGATGATTGCCATAAACAGGTTGCTCCTTTTTTAAATAGAAGATCTTTTGCGGGCACCTCGCCGTAGTCCCCCCACAGGGGCAAGCCCAGGGTGTGCAGCACAAAGCCGGTGCTGCTATAAAGGCGGCTTCCGGCGCGGTGAAGTTTTCGCCGGGAGCCAGCGTCCAGGCAAAATGGTAGGGGTGGATACCCTACGGTTTGCATGTACCTGTATTATACTCCCCCGGTCTCGGGCAGGTCAACCCGAATTTAGCTAATGTTTAAGCGGCCATTTTAGTTAATTGGCAAAAAAAGACGTCCCCGTCGGCTGCTTGGGGCAACGACGGGGACGTCAGCATGCAGAAAAAGCTGATTCAGCTTTATGGGAAATTGCGGTTCGGGTTACTGGTGGTTACGCTTTTTCAGGGCAAAGGCCACGCCAAAGGCCCCCAGGGCACCCAGGCAGACAACCGCCAGCGGGACGATAGGCATATCATCCGAAGTCTGCGGGATAACACCGGTGGTCTTAGCCACGGGTGCGGCGGTCTCGGCCGCGGTAGCGGTCACGGTAGTGGGCTTCTGAGTAGCGGCAGGCTTCTCGCTGGGAGTCGGCTCGGGCTTGACAGCGGTGTTCTTGGTGCGCCACAGCTGGCTACCATAGAACGGGCTGGCCGTGCCGATGATGAAGTAATCCGTAGTCTCGGCAAAGACGCGCAAGCCGTGGCTGTAACGGTCACCAAAGCCGGTGCGGGTGACAGGCTCCATCGTAACAGAACCGTCGGCGTTGTTGGTAAAGGTCAGCAGGTCAAAACCAGCCTCGGAGTCCTTCAGGTAGGGCAGGCACTTGACCAGATAGATCATGTTTTCCTTAGTGGCGACCTGGAGCAACAGCTCATACAGGGCTTTCAAGTTCGGGGGCAGCTGGTCTGCAATGTCACCCAAAGCATCGATCAGTTCACCGTAGTACTCAACGAATTCTTCCACCTCGGTGGTGTCGACCAGATCGGTCAAGTCCGCCATCAGGCTGTTCATATCAAACAGCGGGGCGGAGGAATCCTCGTCCAGGGAGTTCAGGATATACTCGCCGTCCACCAGGGCATCGGCCAGTTCGTTGGTCTGCTCCTCGGTCAGGGTGACTGGCTGCTCGGTGCGGGCTTTGTAAACAGCAACGGCGTCGGCGGCATGCTCGTTGGCAGCGACAACAGCGGCGTTCACCAGAGCCAGGGCTTCGCTGCGGTTGGCCGGGGTGGTGGGGGTTGCATAGGTGGCAGTTTCGGGGGTTGCGGTCTCCGGGGTAGCTGCCTCATTCTGGGCGAACATGGCCACACCGGATGCGCTGTCATCGCTCTTCTTGGCAATCAGCTCCAGCAGAACGCGCAGGTAGTTGATCTGTTTCCGCCATTCCTCGGCGCTCATGTTCAGCAGGTCACCGTTGGTAAACTGGGCGATAGGCTCCAGCAAGGTGGTCTCGTCCATCGTGCTCAGGTACATTTTACCCTCATGCACGGCAGTCTGCCAAGTATATTGGGTCATGTGGGTGCCATAGCCGGAACCCGCGCCGGTCAGGCTGGTGGGGAATGCCTCGGTCGGGTCACCCACGACCTTTTCCACATTCTCATTCTTGTCCATGCGGTAGAGGTTGATGGACTGCTGCAGGTTGGTGTACATGGTCTGGAAGTTCTTCTTGGTGACCATGTTCTGCAAAGCGCTGCTGACATCGTTGTAGTCGCCGATGTACAGGTAGTCGCCGTAGACCTGCAGGGTGCAGGCACCGGCGCTGACGCGCTCCGGGTCCATGCCGTAAGCATATTTTGCCTTGGCATCGCCCTCACCCTCGGTATTGCCAGCCAGCACAGACCAATGCCAGTTCTCGCGCTTGGTGGCATCGGTGCCGGTCAGTTCGCCGCGCACAATGGCAAAGGAGGTTTTCATGCCGTTGTCAGGGTTCTGGGAAGCTTCATCGCCCACGCAGACAACAACATACAGCTTGTTGTTGAACTGCAGCACCTGATAAATACCGCCGCCGCCATTGACATCGCCGCGCTTGCAGGCCGGGGTCACACCCAGGCTGTCAAACTCGGCCTTGCCCAGGATCTCGGTAAAGGTATCCTGCCCGGCAGAGGGATTGTTGGAAACTGCCAGGAAAGCGCCCTCGTCCGCGTTCAGGCCGCCTGCGATCAGCGCGGTCTCGTTCTTGCTGTTGGTGTAAGTAGAAATGGCACGGGTGGAGGTGAAGTACCATTTATTGATGTCCGCCAACGTTGCGCCGTTTGCGGAGGTCAGTTTGCGGTAATCATTGATATCCTCAACACCGCAGTCATAGATGCGGGTGATTTTGTCTCCCTGGATCGGGTCGACCTCGTAGACGCAGGGGAAGCCGCTCTGGATGGCAATCGCGGTCTGATACTCCCGTTCGGTCAGGCCCGGAGTATTGCGGTCGATGGTCATACCGACAAAGTACAGCTTGTCACCGATCTTCGTAGAGCCGCGCAGGATGTTGATCACGCCCGTGCCGCCCTCATCAGCAGACTGTGCCATCAGAATTTTGGTCTCGCCGGTCTTGACGTTGAACTTGTACAGGATACCGCCAGCGGAAACGCCGTCCGGCTCACCGATGTACATGTTGCCATTGTACATCACATCGATGGTCGCCTTGGCGACCTCAGGGTCCAGGTTGCCAAAGCCGCGGGTCAGGATGGAGTTTGCGCCCAGGCCGCCGTACATGGTGCCGATGTAGACCCAATCGCCGTAACTCTCGGCCGCATAGCTGTAGGACTGGCCGCGGTCGCCGTTGTTCTCGGTGCTGGCACCCTGCACATAGGGGCCGACTTTGCCGTTGCCCAGGTAGTCAACCACGCCGTCATTGGTCTCGGTACCAAAGTCTGCGTGGGAGATCTTTTCCCAGGTGGTGCCGTCTATGGCATTGTAGGTGTACTTTACGTTGATCTGCTGTGTCCCCTCGGCAAACGCAGGCAGGGCAGTGGCTGTAAGCAGTGCCGCGCCCAGGGCAAGCGCTGTAATGCGCTTTGCGATTCCATTCAGGTGCATGCTTGGTTACCTCATCTCTGATTCTGTATTTCCTTCTTCTTTTGGCATTTATATAATAAACCTATAAAATACCAGATATATGTATAATACCCCCCCCCCACTAAGTTTTGTCAATCTTTATCAGCCAATATTTTTAATGATTAAGATAACTTTTCTGTACTGCACAAAAAACAGCGCCTTTCTGTTATACAGAAAAGGCGCTGTGCCGGTTTGCTTTGTTACAAATTAACTTTTTCCAGAATTGAAACCATCTCGGCCTCCGTCAGCCGGTAGCGTACCGGCTCCGGCGGGGCATCTCCGGTACGCAGCGGGTACTGCCAGTACACCACATCCAGCCAGCGGCCAAACTTGTAGCCGCTGTGCTTTTCCACAAAACTTTTGGTAAAGCCCATCCGTTTGTGGAATTCGTGGCTCGCCTTGTTCTCGCCGGTCACAATGGCAAAGGCGTTATAGTAGCCCTGCATCCGCAGCAGCTCCAGCAGGGCGGTGTACAGGCGCTTGCCCACCCCCTGGCCGACGCAATCCGGCGCGCAATAAATGGTAGCCTCCACATTCCAGGCATAGGCCTCGCGGCTGTGCCAGGGGTGGGCGCAGGCAAACCCCTGCAAGCGGCCGTCCGGGGTGATGGCCACCAGAAACGGTGCTTTTTCCAGCACACCCGCAATGTTGGCGGCGTACTCCTCGGCCGTGGAAAGCCGGTACTGGAAAGTCTGGGTGCCATGCAGCACGTACCAGTTGTACAGCTCGGCCACCGCTGCGCCGTCCGCCGGGGTAGCCATGCGGATGGTGATACGGTTGTCCGCCGCCCACTTTGCCGCCAGGGCTTCTTTTTCAGCCTTGGGCAGTTTTTTGATGGCGGCTTCGCGCTTTAAGGCCGCGCTTTTGTCAGCACAGCGCTCGGCATAGGCAAGGCGCACGGCCGGGCCGCCATGGCTTTTGGTGTACTTGGCCCCGCCCTTGCCGGTGCGGTGGGCCTTTAAGCGGCGGGCCAAGTCGTTGGTCCAGCCGCCGTACAGGCTGCCGTCCGGGCAGCGCAGCAGATAGACCCAGGCGGTTTCGGGGGCAGGTTGGCAGGCATCTGCCAGGCTGGGGGCCGGGCCCCGCAGGCTTTTCCCGCTCATTCGCTCACCTTGCGGCCCGCGGCGCGCAGGGTGCGGCGGCAGGCCTCGATGGCCGTCTCTTTATCGTCCGCCGTAATCAAGAACCGGCTGGGGTGGCAGAACCGCAGCCCCAGGCCGCTGATCTGGCGCAGCTGGGCTTCCGGTTTACCGGCCCACGCGGGCGGGAACGGCTGTTTGCTGCGTTTTGTGCGGTGGTCGGTCACACACTGGGCACTGTAGCCGCCGCGCTGGCTGGGGTAGACCACAAACAGCGCATCGGTCTTGTACAGGCCGTTTTTCCAGGGCATGTAGGCGGGCAGCACCACGATGCCGTCCTTCATGTTAGCATAGGCGCGGCGCACGGTGTCGTCGGCACGGTTGACAGCGTTGGCGGCGGCGATCTCGTTTTCCAAAATCTTTTTGGCCACCGGCACGGCGCGCCAGAAGCACTCGTCCGGGTCGTCCTTCGAGTCCCACAGCGGATTGAAGCTGCCGATGGCGTCAGCCAGAGAGTTCTGCTCGCCGGTGTTATCGTTCAGATCCAACGGCTGGATGAAGTTTTCGTCCAGCAGGCGGGCCTGATGCTCGCCCACCAGCTGGGCACCCAGCACCTGCCACAGCAGGCCGAACGCCGCGTAGGGCACGCCGTTTGGGCGAGTCTCGCGGGGCTCCTGGTGGTGGTCGAACATGCCGCCGCCGACATCATAGACGATGCCGTCGAAATCATCGGGCACCACAAAGCCGCGCGTGACCTGGATGTCCGGCCGCACAATTTGCAGCAGGGCGGTGGAGAACACGTCATCCGCGTGGAATTTGCCCCCGTGGGTAAAGCCTTTTGCAGGTATTTTCATGGTTTGCTCCTACGTTTAATTTATCGCCAATTTGTAGGGGCAGATGCTCGCCATCCGCCCGCGGGTCGATGCAGGCATCGACCCCTACAGAAGTATTTGCTTTGTTTAGGCAACACCGCACAATTCCCGCCTTACGGCTTAAGCACCGCTCCGGCAGCTGCGGCACGGCACCTGCGTTGCCAAAATGCTCGATAATGTCGGGTTGCGGTACCCGCATCGTGCTTCGGGGACAAAAGCCCCTCGCACTCTGCGACCGCTGCCCCTGCTTCGGTTCGCTGTATCCGCCACCGGCGGCGCTCACCTTTGCAGCACAAAGTATTATCTGCGCTTTTGGCTTAGCAGCTGCCGCACCTCGCTCGCCGTATCGGCACTTAGAATTATGCGGTATTGCCTTTACTTACCAACCACATCCCAATGCTTATCGTTGTGGTTCAGCACTTCGCAGCCGGTCTCGGTGACAAGGACCAGATCCTCCACACGCACGCCGAACTCTCCCGGCAGGTAAACGCCCGGCTCGATGGAGAAGATCATGCCCGGGCGCACCTCGGTCCGGTTGGCACTGCTGACATCGCCCTTCTCGTGGTCGGTCTGGCCGATGAAGTGGCCCAAACGATGGTTGAAATACTCGCCGTAACCGGCCTCGGTGATGAGGTCACGGGCGGCGGCGTCCAGGTCGCACAGCTTTACGCCCGGCTTGATAAGGGCCTCGGCGGCCTCGTTGGCGCGGCGCACCAGATCGTGCACGGCGGCCTGCTTCTCGGTGGGCTGGCCGCAGAACCAGGTGCGGGTCATGTCGCTGCAATAGCGGTCCTTCACACAGCCCATATCAAACAGCACGCAGTCACCCTCTTTCAGCACGGTGTCATCCGGCTCGTGGTGGGGGTCGGCGGCGTTGGCGCCGAAGGATACGATGGTGGTAAAGCTGGGGCCTTCGCAGCCATGGGCGCGGAACCGGGCGTCGATGAACTCGGCCACCTGGCGCTCGGTCATGCCGGCCTTGACGTAGTGCTTGGCTTCCTCGTTGACCAGGTCGTTGATGTGGGAGGCCGTGCGCATAAGCTCCTGCTCGGCCTCATCCTTGCAGGCGCGGCAGTTATCCACGCAATCGCTGGCCAGTTTTACCGGCATAGCGGGGTGGGCTTCCATCAGCGGTATCAGGAACCTGGCGGGCCATTCCTTATCGATGCCCAGCGGCTTGCCGGCATCCACCACGACGGCAATTTGCTCAACAGGCGCGTCGGTGTCGGTATGCCAGATAGCCTGGCACGGCGGGTTGGGCACGTTGAACAACTTATTCAAAAAAAGCGTGGGTTCGCCTGCTACCGGCAGGTAGAGGGCCAGCAGGCGCTCGTAGGGTTCCACGGCTACGCCGGTCAGGTACCACACGCTCTTGGGGTCACATACGATCATCTGGGTCAGGCCGCAGCTTTCCAGCGCGGTGCGCACCCGGGCGATACGTTCAGCATGAATCCTTTCCATTAAAATCATCATCCTTTCCTTGGCATTATAACATGGTTAGCCACGGCTTGCAATTCTTATAAAGAGCCTGTACAATAAAATTACGAGGTGATGTTTATGAAACTGATGATCGCATCGGACCTGCACGGGTCCGCTTACTATACCCATCAGCTGTTGGACGCCTGGGACCGCGAGGGTGCCCCGCGCTTATTTTTGCTGGGTGATATTTTGTACCACGGCCCCCGCAACGACCTGCCCGAAGGCTACGCCCCCAAAGAGGTGCTGGCGATGCTGAACGAGCGCAAGGACCGCATCTTCTGCGTGCGCGGCAACTGCGACGGCGAGGTAGACCAGATGGTGCTGGACTTTCCCATCATGGCAGATTATGCGGTGCTGACCGAGGGCGAGCGGCTGATTTACGCCACCCACGGCCATGTGTACAACACTGCCCACCTGCCGCCGCTGCAGCCCGGCGACATTTTGCTGCATGGCCACACCCACGTGCCCGCCTGGCAGGCGTTTGGCGAGGGAAACCTCTACCTCAACCCCGGCTCGGTCTCCCTCCCCAAAGAAAACAGCCCCCACAGCTACCTGACGCTGGAGGGCGGAAAATTTTTGTGGAAAGAACTGGATGGAACGGTGTACCATGAACTGAATATTTAATTGCAACATAAAAAGGCTCCCTCTCAGAGGGGGCCTTTTTGCCTTTTTATTCCTGTATTGCCCGCTCAAAGCGGCCGATCTTTTCCACCTTGCCTACTACCGATACGGTATCCCCTTCTTCAAAGCGATAATCCGCGGAAAACTCCACATCGGTGCGGTGGCCGCGCTCAACGGCGATGATGTTGATGCCGTAAACCTTGCGCACGTCCAGTTCGCGGATGGTGCGGCCCAGCAGCTTTCCGCCCACGGCGATGCGGCGCACCTCGACGCCGTCATCCAGAGCGATGTAATCCAAAAGATTGCCCGAGATCAGCCGCTTACCGATGCGCACGGCCATGTCGGCCTCTGGGTAAACCACCGTGGCACCCAGGTGCTTGAGCACCTCGCCGTGCACCTCGCTGGCGGCTTTGGCAATGACCTGGGGCACGCCCAGTTTGATGACCAGCATCGTGGTCAGGATGCTGATGTCCACCTGCTCGCCGATGCACACCGTAACCGTGCCGCAGTTCTGCATGCCGGTCTCCTTTAAGGCATCCACGCTCAGGTTATCCACCACAAAAGCGTAGTCGGTATAGCGGCGCACCGCCTTGACCTTCTCCTCGTTTTTATCAATGGCGATGACCTCTTTGCCCGCTTCGGCCAGCGTCTGCACCAGTGCCGTGCCGAACCGTCCCAGGCCGATCACACCGTAGAGGTCGGTTTTCAGTTGTTTTTTCATCTAATCATTCCTTTCTGCCTCCCTCTGCGAGGGAGGTGTCTGCGCGACAGCGCAGACGGTGGGAGAGACATCACCATAGTTGCACTTTGGGTAAAGTCTCTCCCCATCCGCTTCGCGGGAGCCCCCTTGCAGAGGGGGCCTTTCGGGGTATATCACCCTATCGTAATGGCTTCTTCGGTATATTTGGCGCTGGGCTCCGGGCGGGAGACCCAGAGGGACAGCAGCGTGAACGCACCCACGCGGCCAATGAACATCGTGACGATCAGCACCGCTTTGCTGGCGGCATGCAGGCTGGAGGTGATGCCCATCGACAGGCCCGCCGTGCTGTAGGCCGAGATCTGCTCAAACAGCAGCTGCACAAAACTGTGCTGCGGCTCCAGCACGCAGAGCATGAAGGTGCCCACAAACACCACGATGGTGCCCAACAGCGTGATGGTAGCGGCTTTGGCCAGGCTTTCCTCCGGCAGGCGGCGCCTGAACGCACCCAATCTGCGCTTGGAGAAGATGATGCGCACCTCCTGCATCAGCACAAAAAAGGTGGTGGTCTTGATGCCGCCGCCCGTAGACCCAGGCGACGCGCCGATGAACATTAAAATCATTATCACCAGCAGCCCGGCATTGGTCATGGCACCAATATCGATGGTGGAAAAGCCCGCCGTGCGGGTGGTGATGCTTTGGAACAGCGCCGCCAAAAAGCTGATCGGCTCGGTCAACCAAAGCAGCATCGCACCGCCCAAAATCAGCACGGCCGTGGTGGAAAGCACCACCTTGCTGTGCAGCGTCAGCTTGCGGAACCGCCCGCGGCAGCGCAGTACATCCAGCATCACCATAAAGCCGATGCCGCCCAAGACGATCATTCCATCGGTGACAAGGTTCAGCCAAAGGTTATTGCAGTAGGGGATCAGGCTGTGGCCGCCGCCCAGCACATCGAGCCCTGCATTGTTAAAGGAAGCGATCGCGTGGAACACGCTGATCCAGGCGGCATGCAGCGGCGAATAGTCCCGGGCAAACACCGGGTAGCTGGCCACCGCGCCGATGCCCTCCACCAGCAGAGTCATGGCCATAATGGACCGCACCAGCTTGACCATGCCCCCGAAACTTTCCACGTTGAGGGCCTCCCGCACCAGGCTGCGGCCGCGGAAACTGATGCGCCGCCCCGCCGCAATGGCCAGCCCCATGCTGACCGAGGATATGCCCAGGCCCCCCAGCTGCATCAGCACTGCCAGCACGGCCTGGCCGAACAGCGTAAAGGTATCGCCGGGGTCCACCGTGACCAGCCCGGTCACGCAGACAGCGCTGGTAGCGGTAAACAGAGCGTCCAGCCCCGGCAGCTGCACGGCCCCGCGCACCGCGATGGGCAGCGAGAGCAGCGCCGCGCCGATGAAGATGAGCACCGCAAAGCCAAAGGCGATGGTGCGCGCAGGAGACTGCTGTTTTGTGATTTTTTTGAAGTTTTCCACATTTTCACCTGTGATTCGTAAATTATTCCTACTTTACCACGAAAGGGCGGATGCGTCAAGCAGTACTTGACGAAGCACACCAGGCGTGGTATAGTTACCCTATATTTTACCGGGAAGGAGGGCACACCCATGCGCTGGCGCTTTGGTGTTCTTTTTCAGAAAAAAGGAAACCCTTAAGCAATCAGAGCTAGAAGTGTGCCCATTTTTAAAACTGACCCGGCAAAGCAAGGTTGAAGTGTAACACTATCGACCCTGCAGCTTTGCTGTGGGGTCGTTTATTTTTGGGCACCTATTTCTTGTATGTCTAAAGAAAGGGTGTTCCCGATGAATTTACCAAAGCAATTGCGCGCGGTGCGCGTGTACTCGTTTACCTCCTGCCTGCGGCTGACCGATGCCGTCTGGGTGGCGCTGCTGGCCGCCCGGGGCTTTACGCTGGCACAGATCGGTCTGGCCGAAGCTGTTTTCCACCTCACCAGTCTGCTGTGCGAGGTACCCAGCGGCGTGGCCGCTGACCTGCTGGGGCGGCGGCTGAATCTGGCCGTCAGCGCTGTGTTTGAAATTTTCTCCGATGTAACGATGGCGTTTTCTCCCAATCTGGCCGCTGTATGCGCCGCCATGGCACTGAAAGCGCTGGCCTGCACGATGATCTCCGGCACGCTGGAGGCCCTGACCTATGACAGCCTGAAAACTGCCGGACGGGAAAACGAATATTTGCAGGCTGACGCAAAAATCTCGGTTTTGCAAAAGCTGGCCACAGCACTGGGGTCGCTGGCAAGTTTACTCTCCGACGTGCTGCAATTTGCCGGGTTTTACCTGGCCAATGCAGCGATCTGCTTTTGCTCGCTGCTGGCGGCGCTGACTTTGCAGGAGCCTCTGGTGACCGAGGCCCAAGCTGCGCGGCAGCAGAATCCCTTTGCGGATATAGCCGCCCGGCTGCGCGTCCATATCACAGATAGTGCCGCCGTGCTGCGCACTACGCCGCTGGCGGTGCGGCTGATCACTGCGGATGCCATCATCTCGCTGCCCAGCTACCTGACCACGATGTTTGTACAGCAGCGGCTGGTCACGCTGGGGTGGGATGCCTCCTGGCTGTTCGTCTCTCCCCTGCTGGCCTCGGCTGCCGCCATGGTATGCACAGCGCTGGCACGGCGGCTGCATCCCGGGAAATTGCGCCCGCTGTACCGACTGTGTGCCCTGGTCTGCGGCGGTGGTGTGCTGTTGGCCGGGGCCGGGCCTGCCTGGGGTTGCCTGGTGGGGCCGATGCTGGTGCAGGCATCGTTGAGCGTGTGGTTCCTGCACGCGATGCAGCGGTTCAATGATGCCATCCCCAGCGACCGCCGGGCCACGCTGATCAGCGTTGACAACATGGCTTACAGCGTGCTGATGATCCCCGCCAGCCCGCTGATCGGGCTGATCGCCGATGTGACCGGCCTGTCCGGGGCGGGACTTTGCGCTTTGGGCGGGTTGGTGCTGCTTTCGGCCCTGGCGCTGCCGCGCAGAAAATAATTTACGATACATCGCAGTTGCAACTACCCGTTGACAAACTTCCAGTTCCACTTTCTTGCCCCGCAACCGGGAAAAATGGTAGAGTGCAGACAGTAAAACAACCACGAACAACCAAGAGGAGGTTTTCCCCATGATCTTTGCTGACAAACTCATTACCTTACGCAAGAAAGAGGGCTGGTCCCAGGAGGAATTGGCTGAAAAGCTGGGCGTGACCCGGCAATCGGTCTCCAAGTGGGAGGGTGCCCAATCGGTACCCGACATCGACAAAATTTTGCAGTTAGCCCGTCTGTTCGGTGTGACCACCGACTACTTATTAAAAGAGGAACAGGGCGAGCCGGAATATACCGCCGAGGATGACACCCCTGCCCTGCACCGGGTCACGCTAACACAGGCAGGGGATTATCTGAAAAAAGCCCGCGCCAATGCGCCCAGAATGGCGCTGGCCTCGGCATTGTGCGTGCTCAGCCCGGTTTCACTGCTGGCGCTGTGCGCTTTGAGCGAGTATAACCTGTTTGACATCAGCGAGAATTTTGCCGCCGGGCTGGGGCTGTGCATTCTGCTGGCGCTGGTAGCCGTGGCGGTGGTGCTGTTTATGCAGTGCGGCGCGGCGGTAAAGCCGTATGAATTTCTCGAAAAAGAGCCCATCGACACTGAGTATGGCGTAACCGGCTTGGTGCGGGAGCGGCGTGACGCCTTTGCCGCCCATTACAACCGCGCCAACACCATCGGCACCGTGCTGTGCATACTGGCCGCCGTACCGCTGTTTGCCGCTATGATGTGCAATGCCGACCTTTTAGCCGCACTCTCCGTCTGCCTACTCATGGTGCTGGTGGCCTGCGGTGTGTATGCGTTTGTATGGGCAGGCACCGTACACGATGCCATGGACCAACTGCTGGAGGAAGGTGACTTTACCCGCGACGCCAAGGCCCGCAAGGGGGTCATCGGCGCGGTTGCTGCCGCCTACTGGCTGGTGGTGGTAGCCATTTTCCTGTTTTACACCTTCGGCCCCTACGGCAACGGCCAGCCGCAGTACAGCTGGTTCATCTGGGCCATCGCCGGTGTCGTGTTTGCTGCCGTTATGGTTGTAATGAAGGCCGCCCGGCGAAAAAAGCAATAAAGAGGCTTTACTTTTCACCTAAACGCGCGTACAATAGGGCCATCTTCATATTATAAGAGGGAGTTGTTTTGTATGAAGCGTATTGTATCTGATAAGGCACCCGCCGCGCTTGGTCCCTATGTGCAGGCCGTGGACACCGGCAGCACCGTCTACTGCAGCGGCCAGCTGGGTATTGACCCCGCCACCGGCACTCTGGCTGAGGGCGTAGTGGCACAGGCTCATCAGTCCCTGAAGAACCTGCAGGCCGTGCTGGCCGAAGCCGGTCTGACCCTGGACAATGTTGTCAAAACCACGGTCTTTGTGCAGGACCTGGGCGACTTTGGCACCGTGAACGAGATCTATGCCCAGTATTTCCACGAGTATCCCGCCCGCAGCTGCGTGCAGATCGCCGCCCTGCCCAAGAATGCCCTGGTGGAGATTGAGTGCATCGCCGCGCGCGGTTAACATCACAAATAACAAGGCCCTGCCTTTCGGCAGGGCCTTGTTCCCTTTTATAAGGGGCTTAAATCACATTATACTCCTTCAGCAGCTTCTCCACCTCGGTGCCCTCGATCTTTTTCAGGGCCTCTTTCAGGGCCAGCTTGCCTACCAGCGGCATCTCCATGTCGGTGATCTTTTTGCCGTCGCGCAGTTTCACGGTGGCATCCAGTAGGCAGCGGATGTCATACACGCTGCCCCAGACCTCGGGCACGCCGCGGTCGACGTTCAGCAGGGTGTAAACAGCCTCCATACCAGTGCGGATGGAATACTCAGTGGTAAAGATGGTGTCGCGCTCGGTCTCTGCGAACTGGCCCAGGAAGGCGAAGTTCACAGCGCCCTCGGGCACCACGTCAGGGCGGTCGCCCGCAGCACGCGGCATAAAGAAGGCATCGATATACGGCATCATGCAGGGCACGGTGTTGGCGCTGTTGGCCGCCAGCTCCTCGATCTGGTCGGCGGGCACACCGATGTGGTACAGCCACTCCATGCAGATCTCCTTACCGGTGCATTCCCGCATCGGCTTCTTAACGAAGTCGCCCGGCTTATCGCTGAACAAGCCGTAGACCCAGACGCAAAGCTGATCCTTGGGCTGGTCGCGGAACTGCTGCTGGCGGTTCAGCGTCCAGCTGAGCAGCCAGCTGGAATCCTTGACGGTAACAATGCCGCCGGTAACCACCTTGCCGCTGAACGGGTCACGCTTGCAGATTTTCTTGATATAGGGCACGATCTTCTGGTCCAGGGTGGTGATGGTGGCGCTCATCCAGTTGGAGAGTTCGGGGTCATAGCAGAACTTATCCGGATGGCCGAAGCTGGGGTCCTGGGCTGCGATCTTACGCCACAGGTCCCAGCCGCCGCCCTCCTTGATTTCGGGGCGATAGGGGGCGGCGGTGTTCTGGCTGCCGATGGTGGAATTTTCAACACAGCCGCCGTTGGTGATAAAGACCAGGTCATTCTCGGTCAGGTCGATGCAATCCTCCAGGCCATCGCGCAGGATGTCGATGCGGGTAGCCTGCTTTTTGCCACCCGCACAGTCAAAGGCCACGTTGACAACCTTGGTGTTGTAGTGGAACTGCACGCCGAAGCTTTCCAGGTACTTGACCATGGGCAGGATCATCGACTCGTACTGGTTGTAGCGGGTAAAGCGCAGGGCTGTGAAATCAGGCAGACCGCCGATATGGTGGATATAACGCTGCAGGTAGCGCTTCATCTCCAGGGCGCTGTGCCAGTTCTCGAAGGCGAACATCGTGCGCCAGTACATCCAGAAATTGGTGTTCAGCACCTCATCATCGAAGAAGTCGGTGATCTTTTTATCGTACAGCTTCTCATCCGGGGTCATAAACAGCTGCAGGATCTCCATGGCACCCTTATCCGACAGACCGAACTTACCATCGGTGTGGGCATCCTGGCCGCGGTTGACGGTGGCACGGCAGAGGCTGTAGTTGGGGTCGGCCTTGTTCAGCCAGTAGTACTCGTCCAGCACGGTGTAGTTCTCATCCTCAATGGAAGGAATGGAGCGGAACAGGTCCCACATGCACTCAAAATGGTTGTCCATTTCACGGCCGCCGCGCATGACGTAGCCGATGTCCTGATACTTATAGCCATCGCAGGCGCCGCCGGGGATGGGTTCTTTTTCCAGAATGTGGACATGCTCACCCTTCATCTGGCCGTCACGCACCAGGAAGCAGGCGGCAGACAGTGCAGCCAGGCCGCTGCCAATCAGATAGGCGGACTTGGCGTCGACGCCTTCGGGCTTTTTGGGGATAGCAAAAGCTTCATAATTACCGCTGGAATAATACATACAAAAACCTCCTTAGGTTTCATGCTTACGTTGTTTTTGGGGTGTTGTTGCTTGGGATGCTTATAGTATAGCCCGCGGGTGCCCTGCTTACAATCAGCAAAAAATCCCCAGTGATAAGTTTTTTATCACCGGGGATGAATTGTATAGATTATGAATGATTTATGACAGTGACGAGCAAAAGGCTCCCTCTGTGAGGGAGCTGTCAGCGAGGCTGACTGAGGGACCATCGTCGTCCCGTCTGCGTTGTAAATCGGTCTACACCGTAAGGCTGCAATCCCTCCGACACGATTGCGCCATGCCACCAGCTTACGCGTCTGGCCCCTCTGTCGCTTTGCGGCATGCAGGGCATCAGGTCCTCGGTGCCGGGGATGATCCACGCTTTGGTGCGGCCCACCCAGTACTAATCAATATACAGGCGGTCAAACACGCCCACGATCAGCAAAATGGCGCCTAAAATGCCCTCTTTGACCAGTACATTCATACGAACCCTCCTCAAGGTTGCCACGTCAAGGTTAGCACAGCATAACTCGACGCAAAACACCAGCCCCGCAACATTTTATATACAACAAAAATCCCCCTGCCGGACGCGTTTCTGCGCAGACAGGGGGGGGTAAAACTTATTATAACGTAAAGGTAATCAGCTGAACATGACCACATCCTGGGCGGGCTTTTCGGCAGGCTCCACAGACAGGGCGGTCAGCACCGGGCCGGTGGAATCAGGGGTCTGGCCCTTGTAGATGGGGTGGTACTTCACGTTGATTTTAGCGGTGATGGTGATCCAGCTGCGCTGCTCCAGCGACTTATAGTCGTCGTACTTGCAGGGCATGCCGACGAACTGGATGTCCTGCACGCAGCAGGTCATGGCGAAGCGGCCAGGCACAAAGGCACCCTTGCCGGCCTGCGGGGTCTGGCAGACCTGGGCCAAGTATTTCACCGTCTTGCCGTCGTATTTCTTCGGGTCATCCATGCAATCCATGTACCACACGCCGAAGAACGCCTCCGGGATCTCGATGACCGGGGCATTGATGTCGAAGGGCAGCGGATCGGGGATGTCATCGTAGGCTACGCTGCCATCCTTGAACTCATAGGCGATGTCGCAGCGGCGGCTGGCCTGGCGCACCAGCTTGTGGATGAGCTGACGGCTCTCGTCGTCGTTCACGGCCTCGGCACGGTTGACCACCAGCAGCTCGCTGCCGCGCAGCTTGTCCAGCAGCAGGCCGCGCATGGCGTTGTCGCCGGCGTAGGTCTTGATGGTGGTGCCGTCGGCGGTGGCCAGGCACTGGTACACCAGCCAGTTATCCGGCATGGCGTCGTACAGTTCCTGCACCAGCCACATGCCGTTGTACTCGATGATGACACGGCCGCAGCCGGACTTTTTCTCCAGCGCGGTCAAGTTTTCGGGGGTCAGCTCGCTCTTGTCCTCGATCTGGGCGACATGCACGCCGCCGAAAGCGAAGCGTGAGGGATCATATTCCAACTCGCCCTCCTCGCAGACAAGCAGCAGTGTCTTGTCGCCGGAGTCGAAGTTGGGGTCTTCCATCGTTTCCTGGATGAACTTGGTCTTGCCGCTTTCCAGCTGACCAACAAACAGGTAAACCGGGATCTGTTTTGCCATGGTGGAAATCCTTTCGGTAAATCGTGAAGCATGCGGTCAAAGCAGGTCTGCCCGCACGGAGATAAATTGCGTTTGAATATCAGACGTGAAACAACGCGGCAATCTCGTGCTCCTTCAGGTCAGAGCCGATGACGCACAGCTTGCCGGTGACATCGGGGCCGCAGGCGCGGATCTCATGCTCGCCGGGAACCATGTCGAATTCATACCAGGTGTCGCCGCCATCGACGATGCCCTTGGCGCGCAGGATCATGCCGTAAGCGCAGCTGTCCAGCTTTTCCAGGGCGCTGTCCAGATCCTCGCGGCTGTACTTGTGGGCGGTCTCTTTGCCCCAGCTGGTAAAGATCTCGTCGGCGTCGTGGTCATGATGATGGTGATGATGGCCGCAGCAGCAATGCTCGCCATGCTCATGATGGTGCTCGTGCTCATCGTCATCATCATCGTCGTCATGATGATGGTGGCAGCACTCATGCTCGTCGCCATCCTCGTCATGGTGATGATGATGGTGGTGTTCGTGCTCGTCCTCATCATCATCGTCGTCATGATGATGGTGGCAGCACTCATGTTCGTCGCCATCCTCGTCATGGTGGTGATGATGGTGGTGTTCGTGCTCGTCCTCATCGGCGTGGGCCTCGTTGGAAGCTTTGGCCTCGGCCAGCAGCTCAGCCACCAGATCGCGCTTGCCGTCCATGACGGAAACGATCTGGGCACCGGTCAGGGCGGTCCAATCAGTGGTCACGATGGTAGCGGTGGGGTTCTTCTCGGCCAGCATGGCGACAGCGGCGGCGATCTTCTCCTCGCCGGCGTTGCCGGTGCGGCTCAGGATAATGCAGGAGGCATGGCTGACCTGGTCATCATAGAACTCGCCAAAGTTCTTCATATACATCTTGACCTTGTTCACATCGGCCACGGTGACAAAGCTGTTCAGCACGACAGGCAGGGTCTCGGCCACGCCCTCAACGGCGCGGGTCACATCAGACAGCTTGCCGACGCCGGAGGGCTCGATGAGGATGCGGTCGGGATGGTAGGTCTCGACGACCTTCTTCAGGGCCTCGCGGAAGTCTCCCACCAGGCTGCAGCAGATGCAGCCGGAGTTCAGCTCATTGACCTGGATGCCAGCCTCACGCATGAAGCCGCCGTCGATGCCGATCTCTCCGAACTCGTTCTCGATCAGGACGATCTTCTCACCCTTGAAAGCTTCCTGAATCAGCTTTTTGATCAGCGTGGTTTTACCGGCACCCAAAAAGCCGGAGAAAATGTCGATCTTGGTCTTGTTTTCTGCCATGATTGTTACCTCTATTCAAATGTTCACAGATGTTAGCAATATATGTGTTTAACTGCTAATATCATTATAACAAACGCGTCAAGGGGTTTCGGGCCTTTTTGCGCGGAAATTTTTGAATTTTTTGAAAATTTATCGCGAAAAAGTCTACCCTCTTTATTATTTCCTAAGAAAGTGGTATGATATTCCTAACCTACATTAATAAAAAGGAGCGATCCGTTTTGACTACCAACGAAAAAATCGCCGCACTGCGCGCCGCTGCAAAAGCAGCCGGGGCCAACGGTGTGCTGCTGATGACCAGTGATCCCCATTGCAGTGAGTACCTGCCTGACTATTACAACGCCCTGCCCTGGTTCTCCGGCTTTACCGGCGAGAACTCCACCCTGGTGGTGAACCAGCACACCAGCGCCCTGTGGTGCGATGGCCGTTTCTATGTCCAGGCGGACAAGCAGCTGGCCGGCACCGAGATCCAGTGCATGCACGCTGGTTCTGCCGGTGTGCCTACTGTGGCCGAGTACCTGACCGCCAATTTCACGGCCGGCGAGACCCTGCTGCTGGACGGCAGCTGCGTGCCCGCCACTTTGGCCGAGGAGTACGCCGCCGCCCTGGCCAAAAGCGGCGCTGCCCTCAAGAGTCAGGACGTAGCCAGCTCCATCTGGGATGCTACCGGCGAGCGCAAGCCCTTGCCTGACACCGCCTGCGAGCTGCTGACCCCGGCCCAGACCGGTGCCACCGCTGCGGACCGCATCGCCCTGGTGCGCGCCGAACTGGAAAAGGCCGGTGCTACCGCCCTGGCCGTCACCGGGCTGGACTGCGTGGGCTGGCTGCTGAACCTGCGTGCCCGCGACCTGCCCTGCACCCCGCTGGCCGTGGCTTACGCCCTGGTCACCCGTGAGGCCTGCACTCTGTTTTTGGCCGACGGCCGTCTAAACGCCGAGGATGCTGCCACCCTGGCTGCCAGCGGTGTATCCGTGCGCGGCTACAACGAGCTGGTGGATGCTGTTCACGCCCTGCCTGCCGACGAGGTGTTCCTGGTGGACGAGAAGGCCACTAACTACGACCTGTACACCGCCCTGACTGCCCATAAGACCGTGGCCGGTGCCGACCCCATCTTTGCGCTGAAGGGCATCAAGAACCCCACCGAGCTGGAGAATATCCGCGAGTGCCATGTCCGTGACGGTGTGGCTGTCGTCCGCTTCCAGATGGATCTGGAAAAGGCTATGGCCAACGGCGAGACCCTTTACGAGACGGACATCGAGACCATGCTGCAGAAGCGCCGCGCCGAGATGCCCGGCTACTTCGAGGACAGCTTCTCCACCATCGCCGCTTATGGCACCAACGCTGCCATGATGCACTACCATGCTGAGGGCGACGTCAACAGCAAGATCGAGCCGAAGGGCTTCCTGCTGGTGGACAACGGCGGCCAGTATGACTGCGGCACTACCGACATCACCCGTACTTACACCGTCGGCCCGCTGACCGACAACGAGCGCCGTTACTACACCTACGTGCTGCAGAGCCATATCGACATGGCCCGCGCGGTGTTCCTGGATTACTGCACCGGCTTTGCGCTGGATACCTTTGCCCGCGGCCCTGTTTGGGCACACCAGATCAACTACCGCTGCGGCACCGGCCACGGCGTCGGCTTTATCTCCGGCGTGCATGAAGGCCCCCAGAGCCTGCGTCCCAACAACCCCATCATCTTCAAGCCGGGCATGACCATCACCGACGAGCCGGGTATCTACGAGACCGACGAGGTAGGCATCCGCATCGAGAACGAGCTGGAGTGCATCGACCTGGGCGACAACCAGTACGGCCATTGGCTGGGCTTTGCTCCGCTGACCTTGGTGCCCATCGACACTACCCCCGTACTGGTGGACGAGCTGAGCCGCGACCAGATCACCTGGCTGAACAACTACCACGCCCACGTGTACGAAATGCTCAGCCCCCGCCTGACCGAGGACGAAAAGGTGTGGCTGAAGAATAAGTGCGCACCCATCGGCCGGTAATATAAAAACCATTTGGTGAACCCAAAAATCTTTGTGCAAAACCACCTTTGCATTTCCCGGGTGAAATTGGTACAATAAAAACAATAACGAGTGGCGTAACTGCGTAAATCCGGTTATCGCGCCACTCGTTATTTTTTTGTGCTTTTTTACAGGAGGAACGTATATGCAGCAAAACCAATCCCAAAACCCGATGGCGGTCGAGCCTGTACCCAAACTGATGGCCCGCATCGGCCTGCCCATCGTTTTATCCATGATCCTGCAGGCCGCTTACAACGTAGTGGACAGCGCCTACCTGGCCCGCATGGCAACCGGCGGCGAAACCGCCCTGACCGCCTTGAGCCTGGCTTTCCCGGTGCAGTTGTTTATGGTGGCGGTGTCCATCGGCACCGGCGTTGGCACCAACGCCCTGCTGGCCCAGCCGTTGGCGGGGCTGTTCTCGCTGTCGGCCACCACGCACACCATGTGTGTGGACTGCATGTGCATTGTCTCGCTGGGTTTTTTGTTTGCGGGGCTGTGCATTGCGTTCCAGGGGGTGTTCCAAGCATTGGAATGCGGCGTGGAATCGCTGATTATCTCGCTTTGCCGTCAGGTGGTGTTTGTGCTGCCGCCGGTCTGGCTGCTGACCCGGTTTGTCACCGGCCCGGAAAACGTATCCCTTGTCTGGTGGCCGCTGGCCCTGGGCGAGGTTGTCACGCTGATAGTGGCGCTGGTACTGTACAACAAACGCGCCAAAAAGCGCTTTGCCTTCAGTGAGCCTGTGCAGGACGAATAACAGTGCAATAAGCCAAAAGGCGCGGCCCATGTGGGCCGCGCCTTTTGGCTTACAAAGAGCAAGGGAGTTTGTTCGATAAACTGGAATTTTGGCAAGAAAAAAGCAGTCAATCCTAAAGACTAACTGCTTTGTGTGTAGGGATATGAAGTTGTGA
>ERZ856578.2628-NODE-2628-length-29120-cov-3.454326_pt1 | contig 29120 bp, 29 predicted proteins | sample MGYA00514384_ERZ856578 | MGnify/ENA primary metagenome ERZ856578 (study PRJEB29103, sample SAMN06111958) | human gut metagenome | biome: human gut; feature: ankylosing spondylitis patient; material: healthy_person | host: Homo sapiens | place: China:Hangzhou... | reverse complement strand
GACGTTATATTTTTTCTTAAATGGAACAGGAATTCGATGTTGCCCTTGGGACCCTTGATTTCCGACCACGTCGCCTCTTCCATCCCCCACGGAGTTTCCCGGCCGATAAAATCGGCCAGCTCTTCCAGCACGGCACGGTGAACTTCGGGTGAGCGCACCACGCCGCCTTTGCCGAGGTCTTCGCGGCGGGCTTCGAACTGCGGTTTGACCAGCACCACGGCTTCGGCATTCTCGGCGCTGGCCGCCGCCATCGGGTTCAGCAGCAGGCGCAGCGATATGAAGGAGGCGTCGCTGCAGACAAAACCCGGCCGCGGCGAAAACATCTCCCCCGTCAGGAAACGGGCGTTCCGGCGTTCCATGACGACGACCCGCGGATCCGTGCGCAGGCTCCAATCGAGCAGCCCATAACCGACGTCGACGGCGTAGACTTTCGCCGCGCCGTACTTAAGCATCACCTGGGTAAAACCGCCCGTCGAAGCGCCGACGTCGAGGCAAACGCGGCCTTCCAATTTCAAATGAAAACGCTCGATCGCCGTCAGCAGTTTATGGGCGCCGCGGCTGACCCAGCCGCCGGAACCGCTTTTCAGGCGCACGACGGCGGCGTCCTTCACCGGCTGCCCGGCGCCGGACGCCGGTTGACCGTCGACCAGGACCTCCCCGGCCATGACCAGAGCGCCGGCCGCCTGAACGGAATCGGCCAGCCCCTCTTCGACCAGCCGCAGATCGAGCCGTTTTTTAACGCATCTGGCGCTCATAGATTTCCACGATCCTTTCGGGCGTCAGGCCGAGGCGCTTTCGCTGTTGCGCCGGCGTGCCCGGCGCGACGAAGGCCGCCGGCAGCGCCACCGCCCGCACGGCGCACCGCAAACCGCGCTCCGCGCAAAACAAAGCCAAGTGCTCGCCCAGACCGCCGCGCTCATACGCTTCTTCGGCCGTGACGAGGAGTTTTTTTCCGTCCAGTCGCGCCAGCGCCTCTTCCGGCAGCGGAGAAACGCGGTTCAGATAGAGCAGGTCGGGCGCCGCGCCGCCGCGTTCGTCAACGAGTTTGGCGGCCCGGCGCGCGATCTGGCAGGCCGAACCGGCCGCAGCGACGCACCACGAGCTGTTCCGATTCACGAAGGCGAAATCTGCCGTCTCGAAAGCGTCGGCCGGCGTCAGCCGTTCCACGGCGCCGCCGCGCGGATAGCGGATCAGCGACGGCCCCTCACAGCGCGCCGCGCTCTCGAAGGCGGCTTTCAGCGAGCGACAGTCGTAAGGCGCCCAGACTTTCAGGTTGGGAACGGCGCTGGCCCAGTTCATGTCGAACAGTCCCTGATGCGTCTCGCCGTCCTCGCCCACCAGTCCGGCGCGGTCCACGGCAAGGATCACCGGCAGCCGCTGCAGACAGATGTCGTGCACCAGCTGGTCCATCGCGCGCTGCAAAAACGTCGAATAGACGCAGGCGATCGGCCTGAGGCCGCCGGCGGCCTGTCCCGCGGCGAACGTGAGCATGTGTTCTTCGGCGATGCCTACGTCGAAAAAACGTCGCGGGAAAGCGGCGCGGAAATGATTCAGCGCGCATCCTTCCGTCATGGCCGGGGTCAGGACCGTGACGCGGGGATCTTTTTCCGCCAGCTCTTCGATGCACGCGGCCGCCGCCCCGCTCCAGCTCGCCGAATTCGCAGGCGTTTTCCCCGCGGCGGCGACGCCGTGATAGGCGACGGGATTTTCTTCGGCCGGCGCGTACCCCTTGCCTTTTTCCGTAAGCACGTGGATCAGCAGGGGACCGTCGTAATTTTTCGCTAGGGCGAAGACGCGCTCGAGCTCCTGTTCGTCGTGTCCGTCGAAAGGGCCCCAGTACGTCAGCCCCATGTCGCTGAAAAGATTGCCGCGGCTCAGCACTTTTTTGACGGCGTTCTTCATCCGCTCCAGACGGCGATAGACCCGGTCGGTGCGAAACGCCTTTCGGCAAAAACTCTTCACGACGTTTTTCGTGCCCTTGTACAGCGCGGAAGTAGACAGTCTCGCCAGATGCAGCGCCATGCCGCCCACGCGCGGGCTGATCGACATGGCGTTGTCGTTGAGAATGAAGATCACGGGATTGTCGAGAGAGCCGGCGTGATTCAGCGCTTCGAAGGATTCGCCGTTGATCAGCGCGCCGTCGCCGACGACGGCGACGACGTGATGCTTTTCGCCGCGCAGGTCGCGCGCGACCGCGTATCCCAGGGCCGCCGAAAGCGAGGTGCTGCTGTGTCCGACGCCGAAGTGGTCGTACGGGCTTTCGCTCATTTTCGGAAAGCCGCTGATGCCGCCCTCCGTCCGCAGCGTCTCGAAGCGGGCGTTGCGCCCCGTCAAAATCTTCCACGCATAGGCCTGGTGCCCCACGTCGAACACGACGCGATCGCGCCGCGGATCGAAGATTCGCAGCAGCGCCACGATCAACTCCACGGCTCCCAAAGAAGAAGCCAGATGGCCGCCGTTTTTCAGCGTCACGTCGACGATGCGGGAACGCACTTCGTCGATCAGTCCGGGAAGCTCTTTCTCGGAGAGCTTTTTTACGTCTCCCGGCCCCTTGATTTCGTCCAGCAGCGCCATGTCAATTCGACCTGTGCTCCAGATAGGCGGCCAGACTCCGCAGGAACGCGCCCTTTTCCCCGAACGGCTCCAGCTGTTTTTCGGCGTCCAGCGTCTTCTCATGAAGCAGCGCGCGGGCGGCGTCGAGGCCATAGGCGCTCACGAACGTGCGCTTGCCCTGCGCTTCGTCTTTGCCGAGCGTCTTTCCCATCGCGGCCTGCGAACCGGAGCAGTCCAAAATGTCGTCGGCGATCTGGAACGCCAGCCCGACGTTCTCCCCATACTTCATGAGCCGCTGCAAAGTCTCGCCGTCCGCCCCCGCCAGGATGGCGCCCGCACACAGCGAGGCGCGAATCAGCACCATCGTCTTCATCGAAGCGATATCCACGACAAAACTCTGCGCGTTCGTCTGGCTGGCGCGATCCGTGTCGAGCACCTGGCCGCCGCAGATTCCCTCCGGCCCGAGCGCCTGCGCGAAAAGAGAAAGGGCCCTGACGCAGCGTTGCGGTTCGGCGCCGTTTTTCAGCAGACCGTCGAGCGCGGTCTCGAACGCGTCAAGAAACAGCGCGTCGCCGGCCAGCAGCGCCAGGGATTCGCCGTAAACGACATGGTTCGTCGGCTTGCCGCGGCGCAACGTGTCGTTGTCCATACAGGGCAGGTCGTCGTGGATCAAGGACGCGGTGTGCGCCATCTCGAACGCCGCCGCCATCGGCAGAACGCTCTCGGCATTTTCTCCCATGATCTCCGCTCCGGCCATGCACAAAACCGGGCGCAGGCGCTTGCCGCCCGCCAGCAGAGAATAATTCATGGCCTCGCGCAGCCGCGCCGGAATGCGGCGACGCGCCTCCTCGCAAAAAGTCCGCAGCGACTTTTCGAAAAAAGCCGAGCGGCGGCCCAGTTCTTCTTTAAAATCCATTTTTGTCTTCTTCCTGCCGGTCAAAGTCGCTCAACGTTCCGTCGTCCTCCAGCTTCTTGACCTTCCCCTCCGCTTCGGCAAGGAACTGGCGGCACTCGGCCACGAGTTTCTGCCCTTCTTCATAGAGCGCCAGCGTTTGCTCAAGCGGCATCGCCGTACGCTCCATGCTTTTCAAGATTTCTTCAAGGCGTCCGATTTTTGCTGAATAGTCCATCTTCACGACTCCAATCAAAGCTCCCCGCAGAGAGAAAGAATGTTCTTCTTAAAAAAATATCCAGACCTCTGAAACCATTTGCCTTAATGGCCGTACCTGTGTTAGAATTCACTGGTTGTTACTGAACACTACACAAAGGAGGCTGCTTTAAATGTCCCAGGTATGTGACTGCTGTGGTCGCGGTCCTGCGACGGGAAATCAGCTGAGCCACTCTCATCGCAGAACTCGCAGACGCTGGCTGCTCAACCTTTTCTCCGTCCGCGTGGACCTTGGCGGCGGCGAAGCGAAGAGAATGCGCATCTGCTCCCGTTGCCTTCGTTCCGGAAAAGTCAAGAGAGCGCTTTAATCAAAACGGACAAGCCGCCGCTCCTTGTGCTGCCCATGATTTCAGCCGGAACTTTCCCGGTAGAACGGACACGCCGAGAGACCCGAAAGGGTCTCTTTTTTTATTCCCGGCCCTTGCCATGACGGTGAAAAAGTCTGCTCCCGACGTGGTTGCAAACTTTTTCACCGTCATTTTTTCTATTCGCCGCGGAGCTGCTCGAGAATCTCCAAGGCCTCCGCTTCGTCCACCAGGATTTCCCGGGGCTTGCCGCCATGCTGCGGCCCGACGATGCCCATGGACTCCATCGTATCGACCATGCGGGCGGCGCGGGTAAAACCGACGCGCATCTGGCGCTGCAGACCGCTCGACGAGGCCACGCCGGTGCTGAGCACGATCTTGATGGCTTCCTCGAGACGGTTGTCTTCAAGAAAGTCGGAAGAAGCCCCGCCCTTTTCGTCACTTGGCTCTTCCAGATCGACGTATTCGGGATCGCCGAAAGTATTGCGCAGATATTCGACCACCCTGATGTTCGTCTGCTCGTCTAGGAACGGCGACTGGATCCGCAGCGGATGCGGCGTCTTGGTGCTGACGAAGAGCATGTCGCCCTTGCCCAGCAGATTTTGCGCGCCGGATTTGTCAAGAATGGTTTTCGAGTCGATCGCCGACGGCAGCGCGAAAGACACTCGCGCCGGGATGTTCGCCTTGATGGTTCCGGTCAGCACGTTGACGGACGGGCGCTGCGTCGCCAGCATCAGATGAATCCCGGAGGCGCGCGCCTTCTGCGCCAGACTCATGATGCAGTCTTCCACTTCTTTCTGAGCCGTCATCATCAGATCGGCCAGCTCGTCCACGATGATCACGATATGAGGCAGACGGTCCTTGGGAAGAACTTTACTGTTGTACGAAAAGATATCCTTGACCTTTGCCTGATAGCAGACGTCGTAGCGCCGCTCCATCTCGCGCACGGCCCAGGCCAGAGCGTGCACGGCCCCCGTCGCCGAGACGATCGGTTTGGCGAGGATATGCGGCAGCGACTCGTAGATGCCCATTTCGACCCGTTTGGGGTCGACCATGATGAAGCGCAGCTCTGCGGGCGTGTTGTGATAGCACAGAGAGACGATGCAGTTATTGACGAAAATGCTCTTGCCCGATCCCGTCGTTCCGGCGATCAGCAGATGCGGCAGGTCTTCCAAACCGGAGATGAGGATGCGGCCGTCCACCGTTTGCCCCAGCGGCAGCGGCAGCTTGAGTTTCGTTCTCTGGAAAACATCGCTTTCCAGGATCTGGCGCAGCGGCACGGAACGGCGGTTGACGTTGGGCAGTTCGATACCGATATACGAAGTGCCGACGATCGGCGCTTCCACTCGGATCGAAGAGACGCCCAGCGCCACGGCAATGTCGTTGCCGAGAGCCATCACCTTGCTGACCTTGATGCCCGGGGCCAACTGGATCTGATACTGCACGACCGTCGGACCGATGATCGTGCGCTTCAGTTCCGCGGAAACGCCGAAATCGGCAAGCGACAAGATCACTTTCTGTCCGTTTTCCTGCGCCTGCCGATCGTCGATGACCTCTTCGATGTCCCGATGCGGCCCGAGCAGATCGAGCGGCGGCGGGAAACTTCCCGCGGGAATCGGGCGTCCCGCGCAGAACTGAACGTTCTCCGTCCCGACAAGTTCTCCCGACGGTTCCACTTCCACGGAAGGCTTTTTGCTGATCGGCACGGAACCGGCCGCGGCAAAAGCGCTTTCCGCTTCGCCAACGCTTCCGGATTCTCCCAAAGTGCCGGCGGCGAACGCATTTTCGCCATTTGTTTCGGGAAGTTCATCTTCCCGCGTCCCCGTCGCTTCATGGCCATAGCGATCGGCCTGGGGCACGTTGGCAAAGTAACCGCCGTAATTTTCGCTTTCAGCGTTTTCTCCCTGTTCGTCGGCGTATTGCTCGGCGTACTCGTCGATGATCTCGCCGTTTTCATGTTCCTTCTTGCCGTGCCCGAACAGCGCTTTCACGGCAACGCCCAGCGAGGCCCAGAAGCCTGTTTTCCCGGGGCTCTCGTTTTGCAGCGGGCTTTCCGCTTCAGAAGCGACGGACTCGGCAGCCTCGGCTTCTTCGCTGGGCAACGCCTCTTCGGGGATACCTCGGCCTGCGCAGAAGCGGGGGCCTGGGACGCTTTTTCGCGGCGCCAGCGCGGCATGTGAACGAACGACAAACGCTCGCGGAGCCAGGCAACACGAGCAGCGTTGAGATGTCCATAATTGAATGCCGCCAGTCCGACAAGACACAGCCCCGTCAGCATTGTCCCGATCACGCCGATAAAACGGGGCAGCACTTGAGAAGAGACGTTCCCCAGAATGCCGGGACTGAGAAGGCCGATACTTTCGCCGGCTCCGATGCGCCTGAGCATTCCCAGGAACAGACTGACGGCGCCGTAAAGACAAAACGTTCCCATCCATTGGCTGAAGACGGAATGAACCTGACGGTACAGCAAAGAACAAAAAAGGCCGTAGAAAAAATGCAACAGCAGCAGCACAAGACCGCCGCCTGCCAGCTGCAGCAGGCAGCTCGCCATATCTTTGCCCAACACGCCGGCGCCCTTGGTGAACAACGAGGCCGTGACATACAACAGGATCGCCGCCAGAAAAATCTGACAGAGACGGAACAGAGCGCCGAATTCAAAACCGCGCTTTGCCATCCTGCCACGTGCAGACTGAGTTTTTGTGGCGCGCCGACGCGATTTAAAGCGATTTTTCGAACTCATCATCTATCAGCGGCCGTCCCTCCGACGACAAGCCCATCGATCAGCAGCGATGGCTGTCCGTCTGTGACAGGGAGGCTTTGTCCCTCCTTTTCGCACATTCCCGGCTCCATGTGGAGCCTCTTGCCGACGGCGCGGATTCCCATCAGTGCGTCGATACCGCGGCCGATCAGCGAAGCGCCCTTGACCGGGCGCGTTATTTTTCCATCTTCAATCAGGCAGCCCTGCGTGACGTCGAAAACGAACTCCCCCGTCGTCGTGTTGACTTCGCCGCCGCCCATGCGGCGGACGAAGAGCCCGCGGGAAACGCTCTGGATCATCTCGCCCTGCTCGCGGGGCCCTTCGGCCACAAAGGTGTTGCTCATCCGCGGCATCGGCAGGCTGGCGTAGGACGAGCGCCGACCGTTGCCGGTCAAAGGCAGGTCATACAAGCGCGCACAACGTTTGTCCGTCAGGTAATTTTTCAGAATTCCCCGTTCGATGAGGACTGTCCGCCGCGACGGCGTCCCTTCGTCGTCGCAGGCAAAAGAACCGTAAAGTCCGGGAAGCGACGCGTCGTCAACGACCGTCACGTCCTCCGCCGCGACCTGACTGCCGATTTTCCCCGCAAAGGAGGACTGTTCCTCGAAAACCAGATCGGCTTCCATCCCATGTCCGCAGGCCTCATGGACGATGGTGCCGCCGGCTTCGTCGGATAAAAGCACCGGCATGGCGCCCGTCGGACACTCCACCGCTTCGAGGTTGACCAAAGCCTCTTGGAGAGCCCTGCGGGCCACATTTTCCGCGGCAAGCTCCTGAAAGAACTTTCGTGCGCTTCCGGACACAGAAAAAGCACCGTAACCGCTTTCCAGACGCCCATTGCGTTCCACGATCACCTCGGCGGCAAAAGAACAATGCTCCGCTTCCCCGGCATGGCTTTCTTCCGGCGAAACGACGACGTACCGGCGCGCGTTTGCGGAGCAGGACAGCGTGATCTGCCTGATCCAACCGCACTCTGCCCGCAGGCGCCGGTCGGTTTCACCGAAAAAATCCACGTTCTCCGGAAAGAACGCCTGCACGCGTTCAAGCGGAAAAGACACATCGGGAACGCTTCCGCACCTCACCGCGGCGATTCGGCTCGCTTCGCCGAGAGCCCGCGCCGCGCCGCCGCGTTCGATGCCGGAAACCACGGCGAAAGCCGAGCTCTTGCCTTTCAGCAAACGGGCAGAGCAGCCAGCGGATGAAGAGCTGGAAACCTCTTCGACTTTCCCGTCACTGTAAGACAAACTGCGCGAGGCGGAGCGCTGAAAGTACAGATCGCCCCAATCGATGCCGGGCAGAGCGCTCAAAAACTGCGCACAGTCCTTCAGAACGGCCATTAACTTTTCTTCTTCCCCTGCTGGCGCCGCGCCGGCGAGGGAATGAGCCAGGGACGCCGGACTCCCTTCACGAACGCGGGGGCGCGCAACTTCGCTGTACAGGCGCCGCTGTACAACGCGACCCAGCCGATGCCGGGAACGACGAGATCTTCTTCGGGACGAATCTGGAACAGCTCTTCGCGCCAGCTCTGCGTCTCCAGCTTTGTCGCGCACTTGCGGCACGGAGGCGTTAGCAGCTCGCCGGCGTGCTTTTCCATCAAATCGTGAATGCGTTCTTCGCGGGTCCGATGGATCGTGACGCTGTCAGGAGCGAAAATCCCCAGGCGAACCCAGCCGCGCTCGCCCGCATCCGCGACCGTAAGCTGCGCCATGCCGCCCCAAAAAACGGTTTGACCGGTTTTCAGCACCTCGATGCTGCTCTGAAAGTTTTTTTTCGGCGAAAGAGCGGCGAGGCAATCGGGACAGAGAACGGGAACAAAAGGATCCTCCCCCTTCAAACCGGGGGCGTCCACCAGAACGGGACCGTTCACCATCCGGTATTCCGTCAGTCCCACGGTCGTGCCGGGCAGACGAGATACCGTCGGCACTTCATTCTTCAAAAGCGCGCCGAGAAGCGTGCTCTTGCCGACATTGGCGGCGCCGGCAAAAAGGAGCCGGTCGTCGGCATCGAACGTATCCTCGATGTGCCGCCGCAGTTCGGCCATGTCGCCGCGGTTCTGCGCCGAGACCAGAAGGATCTGCTCCTTGCGGACGCCAGTGCGTTCCGACAGCCACTGCAGCACGTCCTTGCGGGTCGTCCACGGCTCGAGCAGGTCGATTTTGTTGGCGATAACGAAGACAGGCTTTTTCATGCTTTCCGCCCAGTCGAGATCGGGCAGGGAAATCTCCGGGCGGCTCACGTCAAGGACAAGAAACAAAGCAGCGGCGCCCAGCGCATGGGCCCTGATATCTTTTTGAATCCCCGCGTCAGCGAGCAGAGCTTTGCGATAAACGCCGTAATGTTTCATTTGGAAGCAACGTTTGCAAAGCACGCCTTCGTCGGGATTTTTGCCCGGCACAAGATAGCCGGGGAGATTTTCGTCAACACTCTGAAAAACGGCACCGCAGCCGGGGCAGCGTCTCTTTCCTTCCATCGGAAGCGTCTCCTTTTTCTGTTTCCACGAATTATTTGTTTTTGCGATAGAGCAGCACGTTCTTCTGGTGCTCGGCTTCCGTTTTGGCAAAACGATGGCTTCCGTCGCCGCGGGCCACATAATAGAGAAAATCGTTCTTCTCGGGCGCCAGCGCGCCTTCCCAGGCTTGCGCCGAGGGAACGCAGACAGGAAGCGGCGGAAGCCCCGCGGTCTTATAGGTATTGTACGGCGAGTCCACTCCGAGGTGCTTGAACAGCACGCGCTTCAGCGTTTCGCCTTTCTGCAGATACCACGCGTAGACGACGCTGGCATCGATCTGCAGGAGCATGTTTTGAGCCAGCCGGTTCTCGATCACTCCGGCAATCACGGGATATTCGCTGTCGATCTGCGCCTCGCGCTGCAACAGAGAGGCGATCACCGCCGTCCGCAACGCGTTGTCCTTATCGGTCAGCAGCGCGCCGAAACGGGCGTACCATGCCGCCGACGCCTGCTTGACAAGATCTGGCAGAGATGCCTCCGTCAGGGAATAGGTCTCGGGCAGAAGGAACGCGGCGCGTCCTTCGGCGGCGTCGGGCAAAATGTCGCGCATGGCCGCAGGAAAGTTGCCGAGGTCGTTGAGGGCCGCTTTCTGCGCCTCGTCGCTTCCCAGCGAAAAGGGCTTTTGCGGCAGCGCGCCGGGAACGATCATCGCGCTGAAGTACGAAGGCTCGGCATTCTTCAGCTGTTCAGCAACATACCAGGAAGGGCCGGAAGATATGTGATATCCCCCGGCGCGAAGCGAACGATCGGCGCCCTTCCTGCCGAGCCAATACAGCAGATTGCGACGGTCGGCAACGAGTTTTTCTTCGGCGATCTTTTGTGCAAAGTGGCGCAGAGATTCTCCCTCTTTTAGAAAGAGCTGAGCCGTCTTCTCGTCCTTATGGAACGGCATGACGAAGACGTCTTTCCACTGCGACGGCTTCCAGTGATACGCGGCGACGGCGCCGAAAAAAACAAGCGCAAGGGCTGGTCCAAAAATTTTTTTCATCGCGGCGCCTGCCTTTACATGATCATCATGGCGTCGCCGAACGAAAAGAAGCGATATCGCTCCTTCACCGCTTCGGCGTACGCTTTCATGGTCAGGTCATAACCCGCAAAGGCCGCGACCAACATCATCAGCGTGCTCTTGGGAAGATGGAAATTCGTGATCAGCGCGTCCACGACCTTGTATTCAAACCCGGGATAGATAAAGAGGCCTGTTTCCAGCACGCCCGGGCAAAGGCCCGCAGAAGTGGCGGCCATGCCTTCGAGAGTTCTCACCACGGTCGTGCCAAGGGCGATGACGCGCCCTCCGTTCTTCTTGGCCATGACGATCTTGTCGTAGGCATCCTGCGGAACGACGCAGTGTTCGGAATGCATATGATGTCTCCGGATGTCCTCCGTTTTGACGGGGCGAAACGTCCCCAGCCCGACTTCGAGCGTAATGTCGGCAATCGTCACGCCGCGGCCAGCGACTTCCCGGAGCAGCTCGCGAGTGAAATGAAGGCCGGCCGTCGGCGCCGCCGCAGAACGAGGATCCTTCGCATAAACGGTCTGGTAATCTTCGGGGCGCGACGAGCGCTCATGAATATAAGGAGGCAACGGCATCGAGCCGTTTGCCTCGGCCAAAGCGCGCACATCGCAGTCGGCGGGGAAAATGACGCGGCGCACGCCGTCTTCGCTTTTGACGGCCCCGATCGTGACCACCACGTCGCCGTCAAGGCGTACCCGGGCGCCCTCGGGCAACTTGCGACCGGGACGCACCAGGGCCTCCCAGCATTTTTCGCTGTCATCCTCCGGACGCAGCAGAAGGATCTCCGCTTGGGCGCTGCCGTTGACCTTCACGCCTTCGACACGCGCGGCCATAACGCGCGTGTCGTTGCGCACAAGGACATCGCCGGGACGAAGCCATTGGAGAATATCATGGAAATGCTGATGAAACAGCTTCCCGTCCGCGCGGCGTACGGCCAGAAGACGGCAACGGTCGCGGGGTTCCGCCGGTTTCTGCGCGATCAGCTCGGGCGGAAGTTCGTAATCATAGGTATTGATGTCGAAAAAGTCCCTCTGCGTCATTGACAAAAAGTCACTCCTGTAAAGGTTTGCCGTACGTTATCTCTTCATCTCTTTTGGATTGCCGTGCCGGGATAATAAAACTCAAGTATTTTCTCCGCTGACCAGCCTCGATCCGCCATCGCTTTGGCTCCCCACTGCGAGAGGCCGACGCCGTGCCCCCAGCCGCGCCCGTATAATGTGACGCTGCCGCCGGCGAGGTTGGCGAAAGCCGCCGTCCGGCCCGGATCGGGAATGCGCTTCACCGTCTCCGCCGGTTGTTCGAGCGGTTCTTGTTTTCGCTCCGTTTCCGGCGCCTCAACGCCTAAAGCTTTATACAGGTAGTTTCGGCGCCGCTCGGGATAGAGGATCATGTCCAGCCGTTCGTCGACGTTGAATTTCTTTTGCTCGATCAGCGCTTTGAGTTGCGCGTCTTCAGCCGCCGTCAGAGGCGTCGCGTCAAAGGCGATTTTTTTCGCGGTACGGGGCGCCTCGCGGCGCCGAGTGGGTTCGGGAACGCCGGCCGCACGCGGGCCCCCGGGGGAAAACTCAAAGAACGTGCTGCGCACTTTCTTCGCGCCGATCAGGGTGCGAAAGGCCGCGCTGCTGAGCACGGAGCTTCCCGCAGAGCCCGTAAATCTCAGCGCCGTCACACGCCCGGCGGCGTCTCGCCGCTCGATGGCGATCTGCGACAACGTTCCCACGCTTTTTCCTTTTTTGGCGAGAGCGTTCTGGATCTCGCCCGCCGACAGAGAGGCCTCCCAGCGGGACTTGGGAGATTCAGAGGGGAAGGGTTCTTTGCGAACGATCAGATAGGGGACGCTTTTGCCCCACACGTCGCTGACATCAGCGGTGGCGCCACCACTGTCGGAACAGAAAAAGGTGTGCGCCAAACCGCCCCTGTACGTCAGGACCTGGCCGCGGGTCTGCGCAATCGCGCGGTCCGTCGAGGCGTGGAGCACGTTCGTGCCTCGGTAGACCTGACAATGGTCGGTCGTGCAAACGTCATAACCGCTGGCTTCATGACGCCCCATTTGTGCCAGCGCATAGGTCCTGGAGATCACCGCCTGCGCCTTGAGGACTTCCGCGCCCCATTGCGGATTGATTTCATAGCCGAGGACGCCGCGGAGGTATTTTTCAACGTCAAGACGGTTGATCACCGTTATCTGCCCGGCGCGGGCCCGCAGCACCAGCTCTCCTTCATAGTTGACTTTGCCGCAGCGGATCTGGTGCGGCGAACTCACGATCACAGGCGAAGCATAGCTTTTTCCCTGAATGACGACGTTCGAGCCGCGCGCCTGAGCGTTGAAACTCGCCGGCAGCGAAAAGCGTCGGCCGCCCCCATCCTTGCCGCTCAAGCCGCGTCCGGAAATCGGCGCGGAGGGCGCGGTCATGAGCCCTACGCGAATCCAGCGCGCTTGCGCCTGAGCCGAAAGGCAGAGGCACAGCGAGAAAAAAATCACGGCGAGACAAATCTTTTTACAGCAGTTCCAGCTGATCCGGCGCCGCTTGGGGCGGCGTCCTTCCAAGATAACGGTACGCATTTTCCGTTGCTTTCCTCCCTCGGGGGGTGCGTTCGATCATGCCCTTTTGAATCAAATAGGGCTCGTAGATGTCTTCGATCGTTTGAGGTTCTTCGTTCAGCGCGGCGGCAAGGGTCGAAAGCCCCACGGGGCCGCCGTCGAAAAGGCTGACGATGGCGTCGAGTATTTTGCGGTCGCCGTCGTCCAGGCCGAGCCCGTCAAGCCCGAGCGTATCCATCGCCCGTTCCGCCAAAGCGGCTTCAACGGTCGGCACGCCGGCCACCTCGGCAAAATCGCGGACGCGGCGCAGCAGCCTCAGGGCGATCCGCGGCGTCCCGCGCGAACGGTTAGCGATCGCGCGGCGGGCGTCGGGCTCCACCTTCATGTTCATCACGCCTGCGCCGCGGTCGAGAATAACGCACAGCTCCTCCGGCGTATAAAGCCGCAGCTGCTCGACGATGCCAAAGCGGGCGCGCAGCGGCGCGCTGAGCAGCCCCAAGCGAGTCGTGGCCCCCACCAGCGTGAAATGCGGCAGGTTCAGACAAATGCTGCGCGCCAGCGGCCCCTTGCCGACGATGATGTGAAGCGTAAAGTCCTCCATGGCGGAGTACAGCACTTCTTCGATCGTCGTGGACATGCGGTGGATCTCGTCGATGAAAAGCACGTCGTGATCCTGAAGATTGGAGAGGATCGCGGCGAGATCGCCGGGCTTCTCCAGCGCCGGCCCCGTCGTCACTCGCAGCTCGCTGTTCATTTCATGGGCGATGATGCCGGCCAGAGTCGTTTTTCCCAAGCCGGGAGGTCCGTAAAAGAGAAGATGGTCCAGCGCTTCCTCGCGCTTTTTTGCGGCCTGGATATAAACTTCCAGCTTGGATTTTATCTCCATCTGGCCGTTGAAATCGGATAACCGGAGGGGGCGCAGGCCCCTTTCGTCTTCCCGCTCTTTGAGCTCCTCAAGCGGCGGCAGATCGAAACCGCGATGAATGTTTTCTTTGTCCAAAGCGCATCAACCTCACTTGCGGGGCTGAAGGATACGAAGGCAGCTCATAATGGCCTCGCTTTCGCCAAGAGCTTCTTCCTGTTCAGCCACAACCGACTTATAGGCGCGTACGGCCGACGCGCGGTCGAACCCCAAGGATTCAAGGGCGTCGAGCACGCTGGCGGCCGCCTGGCGATCACCGGCAGGCGCACCGTGAAATTCGCCTGTCAGTTGGATAAAACCTTTTTTATGAATGCGGTCGGAAAGTTCGAAACAGATGCGTTCGGCCGTTTTTTTGCCGATTCCCGGCACCGAGGTCAGCAGCCTGATGTCGTTCTGCTCCACGGCCGCGACGATTTCCGCCGGGGAAAGATACTGAAGGATGGAAATGGCCGCCTTGCCGCCCACGCCTTTGGTCAAAATCATCAGTTTGAACGTCCGGCGTTCGGTATCGTCGGCAAAACCGTAAAGGGCAATGCCGGCGTCGCCTACCTGCAACAGGGTGTAAAGAAATACCTGCGTTCCGAGTTCGCACCGCTCCGCGGCCCGGCGCGTCAAAAGGACCTCCACGCCGAACCCGTTGCACTCGACGACGGCCGTAAACTCGGACCTTTCTACAACCTTCCCTCTGATGCTGGCAAGCATGGCCGGCTATCTCCTTCCATAGGCATACTGCGGACTGCGGACGATCGCCAGACCGGCCAGGGCGATACCGAGCGCGTCGGCCGTGTCGTCGGGACGGGGAATTTCCGGCAGATTCAGAAGCTGCTGAATCATGAGCTGTACCTGACGTTTTTCCGCCGTGCCGTCGCCGCAGACCGTCAGCTTCACTTCCGACGGCTTGGGTTCGATAACCGGCAGACGATACTGCGCTCCCAGCAGCAGTATCGCTCCCCGAACCTGCCACACCGCTTCGGCAGTAGTACGGTTCTGTCCGAAATAGAGTCTTTCGACGGACATAAAATGAGGGGAGCAGTTTTCAATCTGCTCCCTCACTCCGTCATACAACGCTTTGATTCTCACTGACGTATCCTGATGGGGAGGCGTCTCAAGACACCCATAGGCCAGCGCCCGATAGGAGCTTCCCGATTGGCACACAAAACCGTATCCGAGGCGGCCGATGCCCGGGTCGATCCCCAGGCAGACAAGCCCCTTAGTCGTCGTTGGCAATGGCCTCGTTCACCTCGTCGGTAAATTCGAAGTTCGCGTAGACGTTCTGAACGTCGTCGTGGCTGTCGAGCAAATCGAAGAGCTTGAGCATCTTGCGGGCTTTCTCCACGTCGCTGATCGTCACGGTCGTCTTGGGGACGAAGACGTTTTCGGCGTCGGCGATTTTATAGCCCTTCTTTTCAAGCGCTTCGCGAACGTCCATCATGGCTGAAGGATCCGTAGTCACGGCAGCGCCCCCGTCCTGAATGGCGACGTCTTCGGCCCCGGCGTCGATGGCGTCCTCCATCAGCTGATCCTCGTCGACCGCGCCTTCGATGGTGACGCTGCCCTTGCGCTCGAAATTCCAGGCCACGCTGCCGGCCGTTCCCATGGAACCGCCGTTGCGTTCGAGAATGGCGCGGATCTCGGGCGTAGTACGGTTGCGGTTGTCCGTCAGCGACTCGCAGATGATGGCCACGCCGTCGATACCGTAGCCTTCATACATCAACTCTTCGTAGGACACGCCTTCGAGCTCGCCGGTGCCGCGTTTGATGGCCCTGGTGATCGTGTCGTTGGGAACGCTGGCAGCGCGCGCGCGTTCGAGAGCCGCCTTGAGGCGCACGTTCATGCCGGGATCGCCGCCGCCCTCTTTGGCCGCGATGATAATCATCTTGATCAGTTTCTGGCGCTCGTTTCCTTTTTTGGAATCCTGCGCAGCCTTGCGATGCTTGATATTTGCCCACTTCGAATGCCCTGACATACAAAATCACCTCATAAAAAGTTTAAGGAGCCGCACTCCGCAAAACATGCTTGAAATCGCTCAAACTGCGTCGATAACGCAGATCGGCGGCATTTTCCTTTTGTGCTCCGAAATACGTTTGCGCCGCTCGATTTCCCTGCGGCTCTTCTCATCGATCGTTTGCCCGGAAACATAGGCGTCGAGAACTTCGTAGGACAGCCCCATTTCCTGCTCGTCGGTCTGCCCTTCCCAGAGCCCTGCCGACGGCGGTTTTTCGATGACCGGAGGCGGCACGCCCGTTTCGCGCGCGATCGCGCGCACCTCCGCTTTAGTCAGATCGGCCAGAGGCATAAAGTCGCTGCCGCCGTCTCCGTATTTGGTGAAATAACCCACCGTCAGCTCGTCCTTGTTGCCCGTACCGCACACCAGATACCCGAGCGTCTGCGCGATGGAATACACCGTGATCATGCGCAACCGGGGCTTGATATTAGCCCCCGCCAGCGCGGAAGGTTCCATGACTCGGCCGATCGTGCGCCGGTAGACGTCATAAGTCTCCGACAGATCGACCGTCAGCATCTTCAATCCCAGCGCTTCGGCGGTCAGGCGCGCGTGCTCTCCGTCAAGCGGAATGCTGTGACACGGCATGTACACCGTTATCACGCGTTCCGTCCCGAGCGCTCCTTTGAGCAGCGCCGCCGCCACGGCCGAGTCGATGCCGCCGCTCAGTCCGACCACGGCGCCGCCGGCTCCGGAAGCGGAAATAATCTCGCTCATCCATTTTTCGATGGCGTCGATCAATTTTCTGGCGTCTCTCACAGAAGCCCCTCCTCTTCACTCATGCGATATGACGTTTTATTTTACCACACTCGCTGTATTTAGGGCAGAAAAAAAGCCGCCACGGGAAAATGATATGTCCCCTCTTTAACTGGACAACCAGTAAGGAGGGGACATATCAAAAAACGTGACGGCTTTTTATTTAAGATTTCTTCGGCAGATGGCGCCGCAACGCCTCGATCACGCGGCCGCTTTCGACGCGCTCGACGATTTTTCCGTCTTTGAAAATAACCATGCCCGAAGGCGAACCGGCGACGCCAAGCTGCGCGTGGCGGGCCTCGCGCGGGCCGTTCACGTCGCAGCCCATCACGGCCAGCGTATAGCCGTCGGGCAGTTTTTCCAATATCGGGGCGAGCTGAGGAACGACGGCGGCCACTTCCAGCTGACGGCGGCCGCAGGTCGGGCACGAGATCAGCCGTCCGCCGCGCTGGCGCAGATCCAGCGCCCGCAGGATGCTGTAGGCCGTCCGCACTTCGTCCGCGGGCGGCTGCGACAAGCTGACGCGCACTGTGTCGCCGATGCCCAGCGCCAAAAGCCGCGACAGGCCGCAGGCGCTTTTGACGATACCGTCCAATCCGCTGCCCGATTCGGTGATCCCCACATGGAACGGGAAATCGCCGTAGCGGCGCTGGAGAAGGACGTTGGCCCGCAGGGATTCTTCCAGATCGGTCGATTTGGCGGAAACGATGATGTCGTAAAATTTCAGCGACAGCAGCATTTCCATCTGCTCCCCGACCGCCAGCGCCAAAGCGGCGCCGCGATCGCCGCCGGCGCGCCAAAGCTGCGCGTCATTGACCGAGCCGCTGTTGGCGCCGATACGGATGACGACCCGGCGCTCCCGCGCCATGTCGACGACGGTCGCCAGGCGCTCGGGGCTGCCCATGTTGCCGGGATTGATGCGGATGGAAGGGCAGCCGGCCTCCATGGCCGCGACGGCGAGCGCCGGATCGAAGTGGATGTCCGCCATCAGCGGCAGCGGCGAAGAAGCGTTCAGGGCGCGCAGTCGGTCTTTCAGTTCCGGCTTGGGAAACGCGACGCGCACCAGTTCGCAGCCTTCGGATTGAAGTTCGGCAAGCTGTTTCAAACAACTTTCCGTGTCGTCGAGGCGCTTTTTCAGCATCGATTCGACTCGAATCGGCGCGCCGGCCCCCAGAGTCAGGGGACCAATCCGCACGGTTCTTTTCATGAGCGGCCTCCGCGCTAAAAGAGTTTCAAAACATCCTGCCAGGTCACGATGACGATCAGAGCGAACAGGATCATGAAACCGATGAAATGGATTTTCCCTTCCAGTTCGAGGGACATGTTTCTGCCCGTGATCATTTCGACCAGCACGAAGAGGATGTGCCCCCCGTCGAGGGCGGGAAACGGCAGCAAGTTGATGATCCCCAAGTTGAGACTGATCACCGCGAGGAACGACAGCAGCGAGAAAAACCCGGCGCTGGCGGCCTGCCCGGCCATGGCGGCAATGCCCACGGGCCCGGAGACGTCGACTCTCGCCGGGTGAACGAGCATTTCTTTCAGCCCCTGGAGCATCGCCAGAGACATACGGAAGGTCCACGCAAGCGAGCCGCGCAGGGCCCGGTTCAGCGGCAGCTTCCTGATCGCGGGCTGAATGCCGATCAGCGGCGGCTCGCCCGCCTTTTCAGCTTTGGTTCCCATCGTCAGCGTCAGCTGCCGGGAACCTCGCCGGACCGTCAGCTCGAGTTTCTCCCGAGCGGCGGCCTGGGAGCGGATCGCGCGGGTCATCTCTTCCCAATCGCGGACGCCGACGCCGCCGACCCGCTCGATCACGTCACCGCGCCGCAGCCCCGCCTCCGCCGCCGGGAAGCCGGGCATCAGCGCGCCGACTTCGCTGACGGAAAGGTCCATCACGCCGCGCGACATCAGCAGCACCGTCGCCAGCACCACGACCAGCAGGATATTGTTGAAGGCGCCGGCCGCCAAAACGATCAGGCGCTTCCAGGCGGGCTTTTCCTGAAAGCTCTCCCCGGGAAGGAGCGATTCGCCCTCGTTTTCCTCGCCCATGCCGGCCAGACGGACAAAACCGCCCACGGGGAACGCGCGCACCGACCACTTATTTTTGCGTCCCTGGCGCTGCCACAGCACGGGCCCCATGCCGAAGGAAAATTCGTGCACCTTGACGCCGCACCAGAGCGCGGTCAGGTAATGGCCGAACTCGTGCACGATCACGCAGATCAGGATGATGAAAAGGAACGATATGACGCTCAAAATCATTTAACTCCAAACCTTCTTCCTGCCCCAGGACCTTTCATTCGCCAATTCGAGGGCGTGGCCCCGGCAGCGTTCGTAAAGCGCGACGCGCGAGGAAATGTCTTCCGCGGGCCCGCCGCTATAGCCGTCCACGACGGCGGACACAATTTTTGCGATGTCGGCGAAGCCGATCTTCCTTTCGAGAAACATCTGCACGGCCGCTTCGTCGGCGGCGATCAGAACGACGGGATAGGGCTCGCCCCGGCCGGCCGCCTCGATCGCCGTATAAAGCCCGGGGAAACGCTCTTTCTGCGGCCTTTCGAAATGAAGATCCAGGCCGTCCAGTTCGACCGGCTCGATCTTCTTCATCCGCTGCGGCAGACGCACCGGCCACGAGAGGGCCGTCAGCGCCGCGAGACGCATATCGGGAGAACTGAGGAGCATTTTCGTTGCCCCGTCGACGAAAGAAACCAGCGCGTGGACCTTCGAACCGGGATGGATCACGGGCAGGATTTTTTCTCCCGGGATCCCGAAAAGATCGTGTGCCTCGAGAAGCTCGATGCCCTTGTTGATCATCGTGGCGCTGTCGACGCTGATCTTTCGCCCCATGGGCCAGACGGGATGCGACGCCGCCTGCTCGGGCGTAACCGCGTCGAGCTGTTCCAGCGGCGTGCGCAGGAAAGGGCCGCCCGAAGCCGTCAGAACCAACCGTTCCACATGATCGTAATTTTCGCCGGCAAGACACTGCCAGAGCGCGTTGTGCTCGCTGTCGAGCGGACGGATCTGACCGCCGCGCACGGCGGCGGTCAGGCGCTCGCCCATGATCAGCGCCGATTCCTTGTTGGCCAGGCTGATTTCCTTGCCCAGTTCCATCGCGCGCGCCAGCGCCTTTACCGCGGCGACGCCGGACGAGGCGAAAACGATATGTTCCACTTCGTCGGACTCGACCAGACGAAGCAGCGCTTCCTCGCCTTTCCAGAGCGCCACATCCTTGGGCAAATCATAGCGCGTCTTTTGCAACACGACAATCCGCGGCGCAAACTCCCGACAAAGCGACGGCAGCGCTTCTCTTCCCGTCTCCGCGGCCAGCGCCGTCACCTGAAAGAACTCGGGATAGGAACGGCACACGTCAAGCGCCGAAGAGCCCACGCTGCCGGTGCAGCCGATCACGGCCACCTTTTTTTTCGTGTTTTTCGACATTCTTCAACTCTTAGAGCAGGAAAGCCCACCAGATCATCCACGCGCACAGCGTGTTGACGAGAACGCTGTCGAAGCGGTCGAGGAATCCGCCATGACCGGGGAAAATATGCCCGCTGTCCTTGACGACGTTCTCGCGCTTGATCAGAGATTCCACCAGATCGCCCAGCTGACCGGCGCTGCCGCAGGCTGCGCCGACCAGGATGAACGCCATCGGGCTGAACTTGAAAAACAGCGCGCAGAGCGCGCCGCAAAGCGTGCTGGCGACAAAGCCGCCAATAAACCCTTCGAGACTCTTGTGAGGGCTGATATGAGGACAGACGCGCACCGTTCCCCAGCGCGAGCCGACGAGATAGGCCATGACGTCGCACGACCAGGTGCAGAGAAAGATGGAGAGGACCGTCGCCCAACCAACGGGATCGGGCAGAGCCCGAAAACGAATCATACAGTACCACGGGATGACCGCGTACACCAAGCCCGTGATCACAGGGCCGACGCTGGCGATGGAATGACTGCCGGCGGTCAGCTGGCGACGCGCCAGTTCCATAAAATAGACGGCGAAACAGCACAAGCCGAAAATCGCCATCAAACCGGTCTGCGACACTTGTTCGGAAGAAAAAAGCACCACTGCCGCGGCCACCAGGCCGACGAAGCGGTCCGCTTTCGGCAGGCTGGGCGACATGCGGTAAAACTCCCAGAGAGACCCCAAGGCCACAAACGCGGCATAGACATGCCACCACCAGCCGCCGAGATAAAGCAATCCCAGCATCACCGCGACCAAGGCCGTGCCGGTAGCGGCGCGAACGGCCAGCGTATGCTCAAAACTCTTCGACTCGTCCATAGCGGCGTTCCCTTCCGGCATAGGACTGCAATGCCTTTTTCAGTTCCGCGGCGCCGAAATCGGGCCAGAGCGTGTCCGTAAAATAATATTCGCTGTACGAGCCCTGCCACAGCCAGAAATTGCTGATGCGGAGCTCCCCGCTGGTGCGGATGATCAGATCCGGATCGGGAACGTCGGGAAGATAAAGATGTTTTCTCAGGTCTTCTTCGCTGGAGATCGTTTCGCCGTTGGACTGAGCGTCGGCAATGGCGTCCAGGATCTCCTGCCGTCCGCCGTAATTGAAACAGACGACCAGCGTCATGCGGCCGCATCGAGCCGTCTCCGTCTCGCTCCAGTCGATGATCCGCAAAACTTCATCGGGCACGCCACGGCGCGCCCCGCAAAAACGGACCCTGACGCCGTTTTTCACGAGTTCGGGCACCTTTCGGCGCGCGTAATGCCGAAGCAGCGCCATCAAGCCCATCACTTCGAGCTGAGGTCGATTCCAATTTTCCGTTGAAAAAGCGTAAACCGACAGGAAGCCAATGCCCATCTCGCCGGCCGCCCGCACCGTCCGCTCCAAAGCGGCGATCCCGGCGCGGTGCCCCAACAGGCGGGGCAGGCCGCGTTTGTTGGCCCAGCGGCCGTTGCCGTCCATGATCAGGGCGACGTGTTTCGGTAAGTTCGCGCAACTTTCCATGCTTTATCCTCTCAGGCTTTCATAGCGCTGACGTATCTCTTGAATATCGCGCCACGTCAAATCCTTGGGGCCGCCGCGCTCACGGCTCTGGTTCCGCAGAAGGTAGCTGGGATGGAACATCGGCATCAGCGCCGCGCCGCGCCACGTGAACCAGCGCCCGCGCATTTTGGTGATCCCCTCCGTGCCGTGCAGAAACCACTTCAGAGGCGTGTTCCCCAAACAGACGATGATTTGCGGCTGAAGCAGGGCGATCTGAGCTTCCAGCCAGCGCTGGCAGCTCAAGACCTCTTCGATTTCGGGAACGCGGTTGTTGGGCGGACGGCACTTGACGATGTTGGTGATGTACACGTCGTCGCGGCTGAATTTGGCCGCCTCAAGGATGCGGGTCAGCAACTGCCCGGCCGGCCCGACGAAGGGACGTCCCGAATTGTCTTCCACCTCGCCGGGACCTTCGCCGACGAACATAATGCGCGAGGTCAGGCTGCCTTCGCCGACCACGACGTTCTTTCTGGAGCGGCAGAGCCCGCACTGTTCGCATCTGTTCGCCGCGTCCCGCAACAATTGGTAAAGCGCCGTGCGCTCTTGCGGGGAGCGCTGCGCTTGAGAGATCATTTCAGTCATTGAAGGTTACCTCTGCTATGGTTACGTCGACTCTCGCAATTTCCATTCCCGTCAGTTGTTCGACGGCAACCCGGACGCGCAGCGCCGCCTGAGCGGTCAGCTCCTTGAAGTTGAGAGCGCCGGTTTTCACTGTCAGGGAAAGAGAAATTACCAGACGGTCGTTTTCTTCTTTCACTTTCGGCTCCTTGACGGAGACCACCTGTACGGTGCCGCGGGCCACGTGCTCGGCGATCTGTTCGACGACGGCGGATTCGATCTTGAGCGCCCCGTAGTAGCTGAACGGGGGACGCACAATGGTCTTTTCCGCCTCGTCCCGACTCGAGAAAAGATTTTTCAGACGGCCCACCAGCCGTCCCGTATAGTTTTTCTGGATCTGCGTCTGAGCGACGGGAATGACGTGACGCTTGTTCTGTTTCCGCTCGTAAAGCGCCTTTTCGATCTCGTCGCCGGAGGCGACTTGATCGATGCGCACGTATTCCGAAGGCAGCGGCAGTCCCAGCACCTCGCAGATCTCGTCGCTCATGCCCCGCGATGTGGCGAGAATCATAATGCGACTTCCCGGGTGGCGCGCCAGGCAGCGCCGCACCTCGTCGCGGTGTTCCGGAAAATGGAACATGGCGCGCCGAATGGCCCGCACCATGTTGGGTTCCGTTTTGGCGCTTTTTCCGGCCAGAATCCGCCCGCGGGAAATCAGCAGTCCGTCGTCGATGATGATGTCGACGCTGCGTTTCGACGCGACCATCTGCGAGCGCATGCTTTTTCCCGTTCCCGCCGGCCCGTAGAAGGCCAAAACTTCATATTTCCCCGGAAGGAGGTCAGAAACCGTCTTCGTCTTCACGATCGCTCCCCCTCCTGGAAGGATAAACGCTCTAAAGCGAGCTTTCGTCTTCTTCCGCGACAGAAACTTTGGCGCCCAGTCCCTGAAGGGCGCGATCGAAATTTTCGTATCCTCTCAGGATATGGTGAAGGCCGTAAACGCGGGTCTCCCCCTCGGCCGCCAGCCCGGCCAGCACCAAGGCGGCGCCGGCGCGAAGATCGGTTCCCTGCACGCTGGCGCCGTACAGAGCGGGCACGCCGTTGATGACCGCCGTGTTGCCCTGGATCTCGATCGCCGCGCCCATTTTGCGAAGTTCCGCCACGTGCTGGAAACGGGATTCGAAGATGCTTTCCTTGATCACGCTCGTGCCTTTGGCAAGGCACAACGCGGCCATCAGCTGCGGCTGCACGTCGGTGGGAAAACCGGGATAGGGCATGGTCTTGACGGACAGCTTCTTGAGCCTGCCGCGCGAGGGATAAACGGTGACGCTGTTTTCCTGACATTCATAAGACACGTCGGCTTCTTCCAGTTTGGCCAGAAGCGAATCGAAATGCTGCGGCTGCACGTCGGTCACGGTCACTTCGCCGTTCGTGATCACGCCGGCCAGGAGGTACGTGCACGAAGCGATGCGGTCGGGGATGATCTGGACGCGGCCGGAAAACAACCCGGCTCGTCCGTTGACCTGGATCACGCCGGCATTGTCCTTTTTATAACAGACCTCGGCGCCCATCGCCTGAAGCGCCTGAACCAGATTCGTGATCTCCGGCTCGCGGGCGGCGTTCTCGATCGTCGTCTCGCCGTCCGCCAGCGCTGCCGCCATGACAAGGTTCTCCGTCGCGCCCACCGAAGGGAAATCCAGATATATTCTGCAGCCGCGCAGTTTCCTGGCGCTGGCATAGACGGCCCCGTGGCTGAGTTCGATCGAAGCGCCCATTTTCGCCAGCCCCTTGAGATGCAGATCGATCGGCCGGGCGCCGATCGCACAGCCTCCCGGCAAAGGCATAACCGCTCTCCCCGTCTGGGCAAGCAGCGGTCCCAAAAGGATCGAAGAAGCGCGCATCTTTTGTACCAGCGACGCGGGCATTTCGCAGAGCAGATCGCCCCGACGGGTCACCGTGGCCGCGCCATCCTCGAACTGTACGTCCATTCCCAGCGCGCGCAAAAGGGCGACCAGCGTCTCAGTATCGCGCAGAAGCGGCACATTGGTGCATGTCAGTTTTTCACCGTCGCCGAGCAGAAGAGCCGCCGCCATCACCGGCAGCGCGGCGTTCTTGGATCCCTGAGTACGAACTTTCCCCTTGAGAGCCGCTCCGCCGGAAATCTTCAAAAACTGAGCATTACTCATAACTCCCACTCCTAAGGCACGTTTTATGATAACCAAGATACAAATACTTTTACATTATACAACAACTACAAGAAAGCCGTCATCCTCAATCAAGGACGACGGCTTTCCCCCTATAGGCGCAGAAGCAGATAGGCGCAGGACAAACTGACGATCTGCAGGAAGCTCAGGGCCATCAGCACCCCGAACGGCGACAGACCTTTATCCAGCAGACGATGATGAATATGACTCCGGTCAGGATAAAAAGGCGATTTTCCCGCGGCAACGCGACGCACGATCGCCGCCAGAGTGTCGATCACGGGCACGCCGCCGACGAAAAGCAGCACCGCGCAGAGCTTGTAAATGCCGAGATCCATCGGCAGCAGCCAAAGCATCGTCACGGCCGCGGTAAAGTAGCCCAGCAGGTAGACGCCGCCGTCCCCCAAGAAAGTCCTCGCCCTGGGAAAATTCCAGAAAAAGACCCCCGCGATCATGGCGATAACCGGCACGACCTCGGTCGAAGCGCTCATCCAGCCGATAAAACTCAGACTGAGGAACGCCATGGAAAGAGCCAAGCCGTTGATGCCGTCGATAAAGTTGTAAGCGTTCGTCACGCCGGCGACCCAGAACAACAGGACGCCCATATGCAGCGCATCCTGTTGTCCCACCATGAGCAACGACACGGCGGCGGCAAAGAAATGCACGACCAGCCGTCCGAACGGGGACAAAGAAAGCATATCGTCCAAGTAGCCGGCAAAAAAAACGATCGTCGCGCCGGTCACGATGATCCTCAGTTCGAACGAGACCCGGGCAAAAAGCAACGCCCACATCAGCAAGCCGCTCCACAAAACAAGCCCGGCGCCGCGCGGCACCGGGGCACGATGGATCTTGCGCTGATCCGGATAATCCATCATGCCGTAACGCTCCGCCAGCATGATGGCGATGGGGGTCATCCCGCCGCCCCACAACAGAAAGATCAGAAAAAGCCAGAAAGGCTTCATCAACGGGTTCCGAAAATACGGTCTCCTGCGTCGCCAAGGCCGGGAACGATATAACCGTGCTCGTTCAGATGACTGTCAAGAGACGCGACGAAGATGTTCACGTCGGGATGCCGCTCGTGCACGACCGAAACGCCCTCGGGCGCGGCGATCAGACAGACCAGAGAGATTTTTTTGCCGCCGCGCTTTTTGATCAGGCTGATGGCTTCCGCCGAGGAGCCGCCGGTCGCCAGCATCGGATCGAGCAGGAAAATGTCGCGCTCCTCGATATCGCCCGGGAGCTTGCAGTAATACTCCACCGGCTGAAGCGTCTCCGGATTGCGGTAAAGGCCGATATGCCCGACCTTCGCGTTGGGGATCAGATTCAGCACGCCCTCCATCATGCCCAGCCCGGCGCGCAGGATCGGCACGATCGCCAGTTTCTTGCCCGCCAGCGCATAGGCTTTGGTGCGCGTAATCGGAGTTTCCACGTCGATCATCTTCAGGGGCAGATCGCGGGTGATCTCGTAGACCATCAGCGAAGCGATCTCCGCCACCGTCTCGCGGAACGTTTTCACCGGGGTGTTCTTGTCGCGGATAATGCTCAACTTATGCTGCACGAGCGGATGGTCGAAAACCACCACCTGGCCGGCCTCGTTCATAAAGGCCCGATTTGTGCTGCGTTCGTAGGCGCAGATCTTCTGCGTGCGGCGCACATGGCGTCCGCCGTCGAATTCGGTCGCCAGCCAGGTATCGACGATTTCCATCGCCGTCGGCTCATCGATGACGCGCGCCCCCAGGGTCAGAACGTTGGCGTTGTTGTGACGACGACTCAGGGCCGCCACCTCTTTATTCCAGCAATCCGCCGCGTAAACTCCCGAGACTTTGTTGGCGGCGATCTCCATGCCCAGTCCCGTACCGCAGACCAGAATGCCGCGGTCGGCGTCGCCGTGAGCCACGCTGCGCCCCACCTGCAGAGCGATATCGGTATAGTCGCAGGAAACCTCCGCCGTGTCGGTGCCGAAATCCTGGACTTCCCAACCATCGCGGCCGGTCAGATGGGCCAAGATTTTCTGCTTCAGATCATATCCCGCGTGATCGGAACCAATAAGAATTTTCACGATAAAATTTCCCCCTCAAAAGAAGTTGACTCGCCGACCTTCAAGCATTTATACAGAACAACGCTATTTTGCCACACTTGCATAAAAAAAGCGAGGTCATCCACGAAAAGTGAATGCCTCGCTTTCGGAACCGGCAGTTTTCAGCCAATAACGACGAGAACGTCGCCGCTGTTCACGGCCGAGCCTTCGCTCACACGAATCTCAAGCACCTTGCCGTCGCGGCCGGCGGGGATTTCGTTTTCAATCTTCATGGCCTCGAGGATCAGAAGGTTGTCATTGGCCGACACGGTGTCGCCCACCTTGGCAAGAACGCGCAGGACTTTGCCGGGCATAGGCGCCGTCACTTCCGTGCTGCCCGCCGGAGCGGCAGCGGCCGGCGCCGCCACCGGAGCGGGGGCAGCCTGGGGCGCAGGAGCCGGAACAGGAGCGGCAACGGGCGCCGCCGCAACGGGCGCTGCCTGAGGCGCCGCGACAGCAGCGGCGCCAGCAAGAGGCTCAACGTTTACGTCATAGGACTTGCCATTCACGGTAATCTTATACATCGACATTATGAGTATCCTCCTCAGTTGTTTTTCGATGAGATGATATTTTTCGGATTTCAGGCGCACTGACCTGAACCGTCAGTCACTTAATTCCAGCGGTCACAGAGAGCTCCCTGGAGCGCTTCGATGCGTCCGCAGGCGATCCATGCCGTTTCGTCGCGGCCGATCAAATGCACCCCGGCCGGAACGATCGACCTGATGGACATCGTGGTCCCCGTCTGCGCCGCGATCGCCGCCGCGATAACGGCCACGAGTTCGTCGTCCGAGGCCGCTCCGACGCGAGCGGGAACAGCGCCTGCAGCGACTTGCGCAGGCGCGGAAACAGCCGCCGGGGCTTTTCCATTGCCGGCGACCTTGGAAACGACGCGCATGGCAAAGATAACCAACGTCAGTCCCGCCAAAACAAGGAAAACGACGCTGAAGGCGATCAGGGAAAGAGCCGCAGCACCGCCCATTCCTTCAAAGGACGCTGCTAATGTTTTTACTGCTCCGGTAGCGGGCATCGCTCTTCCTCCTCACTAGTTGGGCATGACGCCGTGCTTCTTGCGGGGCAGGGCCTGACGTTTTGTGCGATGAGCCTTCAACGCCTGAATGACTTCGTAGCGAGTTTCTTCGGGGAGGATGACCTTGTCGACGTAGCCGCGGCTGGCCGCCTGATACGGCGTCGCGAAGGCGTCCTCGTACTCGCTGATGAGCTCGGCGCGCTCAGCCTGAGGATCCTTGGCCGCTTCGATCTCCTTGCGGAAGATGATATTGGCCGCACCGGCCGCTCCCATGACGGCGATCTGCGACTGCGGCCAAGCAAGGACAGAATCGGCCCCCAGCGCCTTGGAGCACATACCGATGTAAGCGCCGCCGTAAGCTTTGCGCATTACCACCGTGATCAGGGGCACGGTCGCCTCGCTGTAAGCGTACAGCATCTTGGCGCCGTGGCGGATGATGCCGCCCCACTCCTGCGCCTTGCCGGGCAGGTAGCCGGGGACGTCGACGAACGTCACGATCGGAAGGTTGAAGGCGTCGCAGTGACGGATAAAACGGCTCGCCTTGTCGGAGCAGTCGATATCGAGACATCCCGCCATCACGCTGGCCTGATTGGCGACAATGCCAACCGGCATACCGTCGAAGCTGGCATAGCCGATCACAATGTTCTTGGCCCACATCGCCTGAACCTCGACGAACTTGCCGTCATCGACCACCGCCTTGATCACGCTGTGCACATCGTATCCCTTGTTGGAGTCGGTGGGCACCATGGTGCGCAGGGCCATCTCCGCGCGGGAGACAGGGTCGCTCGTCGCCATGCGGGGCGCGTCGCCCATGTTGTTGCTGGGCAAGTAGCTCAGCACGTCACGAACCTGCTGGAAACATTCCTGCTCCGAAGCCGCAAAGAAATGCGCGTTGCCGGACCGGCTGTTATGAGTTTTGGCGCCGCCCAACTCCTCGCTGGAAATCTCTTCGCCGGTCACCGTCTTGATGACGGCGGGGCCCGTGATATGCATGATGCTGATCTTGTCAACCATAAAGATGTAGTCCGTCAGAGCGGGACTGTACACCGCGCCGCCGGCCGTCGGACCGACGATGACCGACATCTGCGGGATGATGCCGCTGGAAATGGTATTGCGGTAAAAGATTCCACCGTAGCCGTCCAAAGCGTCAACGGCTTCCTGAATGCGGGCTCCGCCGCTGTCGTTGATGCCGACGATCGGACAGCCGTTGCGAAGGGCAAGGTCCATGACTTTGCAGATCTTGGCGGCATGCATCTGTCCCAGAGAACCGCCGAGGACCGTAAAGTCCTGGCTGAAAACGTAAACGATGCGCCCGCCGACCGTGCCGTAGCCGGTAACGACGCCGTCGCCTAAATATTTTTTGTTCTCCATGCCGAAATTCGTGCAGCGATGTTCCACAAATTCGTCAAGCTCGACAAACGATCCTTCATCCATGAGGAGATCGATTCTCTCACGAGCCGTGAGACTGCCCTTGGCCTTGTGCTTGGCAACGGCCTTCTCGCCGCCGCCGGCCGCCGCCTTGGCGCGCTTGTCGAGAAGTACATTGCAAAGCTCATCGATGGTTTTTACCGCCATACTGGTACCTCCTTGAAAAATATGAACTGCCGTTAACGCCGTTTATCTTTAAACGCTCATCAGACGTCAATCCGCGAGGCGCTTGACAAGAATGGACTTCGCCCTTTGGCTTCACCGAAAAAACAATAACCATACTCTATCAGTAATTCGGGCAAAGTCAATCACGAATC
>ERZ856578.2625-NODE-2625-length-29178-cov-4.553108_pt1 | contig 29178 bp, 25 predicted proteins | sample MGYA00514384_ERZ856578 | MGnify/ENA primary metagenome ERZ856578 (study PRJEB29103, sample SAMN06111958) | human gut metagenome | biome: human gut; feature: ankylosing spondylitis patient; material: healthy_person | host: Homo sapiens | place: China:Hangzhou... | reverse complement strand
ACGAGGTCAAGGATCTCTATTTGCGGACACTCGACCTGATCTCACCTTCGGAAGAGGACAAAGAGAAGCACAAGGCGCCCACAGGCCGCGGCTCTGCGTCTCGCCGCCGTCTGCGCCGAAACGCTCAATCACACGAAACGTTTCGGCGCGGCCCTGTTCATATTCTATGCAGCTTTGTTCATAAATTCCGGCCAAATCCTGAATCAGCCCCATCGTCTCCGTCCTTTCAGCCACTGCACGCTGCAAAAAAAATGTACCATGTAATATGGTACATTTTTTTTGCAGCATCATGCGTCGTTTCCATAGATTACATGGTACAATTATACCACAATTCGCTGTCCTGTTGTGCATTTATCTTCTCAATTTCCGGAATTCTTTTGATCTTCTGCGTCGTCGTCTTGATCATCGGCTCATGGCTGAGAATGAAATGATTGATATGCTTATACTTCGGCATCGCGTCATTGATCGCGCCGAGATCCATACGTACCTGCTCCGCCAGTTGATCGACTGTCCAGTTCTTTTCTTTGAGATAATCCTCCGGGTAGACGATCTTCGTCCAAAGCACCAGATCATTGTGCTTTTCCCGCGCAAAGACCAGACACTCCGCTGCGTACGGCAGCCGGGATATCTTTTCTTCAATCTCCTCCGGGAAAATATTCTTGCCGTTTTTCATAACGATGACATTCTTTTTCCGTCCTGTGATATACAGATTGCCGTGCGCGTCAAACCTGCCCAGATCTCCGGTATAGAACCATCCATCCTTGAGAACCTCTGCGGTCTCCTCCGGCTGATTCAGATAGCCCATCATCACATTCGGTCCGCGCGCTACGATCTCGCCGATCCCGTTCTCGTCCTCGCCGAAAAGCTGGATATTGACGCTTGGCATCGGCTTGCCCACAGAGCCTGCTGCGATGTCCTCCGGACGCTCTGCTGCAAGAACCGGAGAAGTCTCAGTCAGTCCGTAGCCTTGGATCGTGGCGATACCGAAACCGTTCATACCGGCAGAAGTCTCCGGCATCAGCGGAGCCGCCCCACAGATAATCAGGCGCAGATGTCCGCCGAGCCCATCGATGACCTTCTTGAAGATCCTGCGCCGCACCGGCAGCCGGAATACCTCCGCAAATCCGGCGAGCTTCAGACCGACCTGAATCTTATGCTGCTTGCCTTCTTTTTCGATCTGCCTGCAGATTTTTTTATACATATTCTCCACGATCAGCGGCACGCCTACGAATACAGTGACCCCGTACTCGCCCAGATTTTTGGTCACATAGCGCAGACCGTCACAGAACACACTGCAGGCACAAGAAGCCATGAACACCAGTGCGCCGACCAGTCCGAAGCTGTGATGGAACGGCAGAAACGCCATATTTACGTCCCAAGGGTAAAAACGCTCGAAAGCCTGCATGTCGCGGATATTGCTCAGAATATTGTCATGGCTGAGCATGACTGCCTTGGAATTCGCCGTTGTGCCGGAGGTAAAAAGGATCACCGCCAGCTGTTTTTCGGAAACCTCGGCATCCAGAAATCTGCGTTCACCGGCGCGTACCTTCTGCTCACCGTCCAGCTTCATCTGTTCCAGTACCTCGCCCTCACCGCTCATCTGCAGCAAAACCGGCTTTTCGATACCGCACTGCGTAGCCGCCTCCTCTGCCACCGTCTGATGTTTTTCATCATAAAACAAGACGGTAATCTCACTGCGGGCGATACAGGATGCCAGTTCCTCGGCGGTAAAGCCCTTGTCAAACGGTACCGCAATACCGCCGCCGTTCACAGCCGCCAGAAACGCCTGCATCCACGCATAGCTGTTTTCGCCGATGATACCGACACGCAGTGGCTTATCCTGCAGGGCATCCATACACAGCAGCTCCGTCCCCAGATTCTGCACATCCTTGTGCATCTGGAAAAACGAAACATGCTTGATGACGCCCTTTTCTTTCACCTTGAAAGCATCATTGCCCGGTGCCTCCTCGATGCAGCAGGCAACCATCTCCTTGATCGTTCTTGCCGGATTCTGATAGCAGTAATGCCTGCCCTTCTTTTTGTTTATACTCATAATGCTTATATTCTCCCAATTTTTCTCCTAGATACAGAAACGTTTCTGCATCCAACGCGCTTGCCCTGCAGTGGACCGCGCCGATCCCCCGCAAAAAGCAACCTAGTCTCTCGTACTAGGTTATTTTCTATTATATAGAAGATATGGAATCAAGTCAACTCTATGGGCTTTTTTTAACGCTTTCATCACCAAATCTACATTTTCTTTTTTATGGTAGTGTATCAGCGCACGCTGCATCCGCTTCTCGTCCATCTGTTTTGCCACATAGACCGGCTGCATGGTGAACGGGTCCAGTTCCGTATAATACATGCAGGTCGCCAGCGTACCCGGCGTCGGGTAGAAGTCCTGCACCTGATCCGGTACGAACCCGTATTCCTTAAGGAAACAAGCCAGCTCAACCGCGTCGTCCAGCGTACTGCCCGGGTGCGAAGAAATCAGATACGGAATCAGGTACTGTTTCAAACCGAGACGCTGATTCATTTGTCGGTACTTTTTGTCGAAGGCCAAAAAAACCTCCTTGCCCGGCTTGCGCATGTGATAGAGTACCTGCGGCGAAATGTGCTCCGGCGCAACCTTGAGCGTACCGCTGACGTGATGACGGCAAAGTTCCTCGATGAATTTGTCCGCCTTCGGGTCCGCCATCAGATAGTCATAGCGGATACCGGAACGAATGAATACTTTTTTGACACCGTCGACGTTTCGTACTGCCCGCAGGACATCCAGATAATCACTGTGATCCACCTGCATGTTTGGGCAAACCCCCGGATACAGACAATCCTTGTTGGTACAAACGCCGACTTTCAGCTGCTTTTTGCAGGCAGGAAACCGGAAGTTTGCCGTCGGTCCGCCGACATCGTGGATATAGCCCTTAAAGTCCTTTTGCCGGGTCAGCGCCTCTGCCTCACGCACAATCGAGGCCTTGCTGCGGCTGCGCACCTGCCTGCCCTGATGATAGGTGATCGCGCAGAAGCTGCAGCCGCCGAAGCAGCCGCGCGCGCTGACCAGACTGAATTTGACTTCACGAAATGCCGGCACGCCGCCCGCCGCCGCGTAAGACGGGTGATACGCATTCTCAAACGGCAGCTCGTACAGATCGTCCAATTCTTCGCGTTCCAACGGCGGCTGCGGCGGGTTCTGCACCACATAGACCGTATCGCTGTACTTCTCCGTCAGCATTTTAGCCGAAATCGCGTCGTGATTACGGTACTGCATCGCAAAGCTTTCAGCGTACGCCCGCTTATCCGCTGTGATCTGCGCAAAATCCGGCAGACGCACCGCCTCCTCCATGCCCGGCAGGCTTAGATCCTTCGCACGATAGCAGGTCCCGCGCACCCAAGTGATATCCCGCGCCGCAATGCCGGCTTCCAGCGCCTCGGCGATTTCCAGGATTGCGCGTTCTCCCATGCCGTAGATCAAAAGATCGGCCTTGGCATCCAGCAGGATCGACCGGCGCACCTTGTCACTCCAGTAATCATAATGTCCCAATCTGCGCAGGCTTGCCTCCAGCCCGCCGATGATGATCGGCACATCCGGATAGGCCTCTTTTGCCCGATTCGCGTAGACGATGACTGCCCGATCCGGCCGCCTGCCCGCCTTGCCGCCCGGCGCGTATTCATCCACCTTACGCTTATGGCGAAAGACGGAATAATTGTTGACCATCGAGTCCACCACGCCGCTGTTAATCAAAAATCCCAGACGCGGTTTGCCGAATACGCGAAAATCCTCAGCCGTTTTGTAGTCCGGCTGAGGTAAGATCGCGACCTTATATCCATATCGTTCTAATAGTCTGCTGATGATCGCAGTCCCGAACGAATGATGGTCCACATAGGCGTCCCCTGTGACGAGCACAAAGTCCGGCTGCTGCCATCCTCGTTCTTCCATTTCTTTTCGATTGATCGGTAAAAAACTCATACAATTATCTCTAGTTTATCTTTGACCCTTGTCGTATGGAATCCCCTCTGCTTTCGGCGCCTTGGAGTTCTTGGAAGTCAATGCCAACACGATCAGAGAGATCACATAAGGCATCATATTATACACACCGCTCGGCAGATTGAGCGCAACCATGAAGTCGAAACCGGTGTATACGTTCGACAGGGCACGGAACAAACCGAACAGCAGCGCTGCGACCGCAATGCGCTGCGGCTTCCACTGACCGAAGATCATAACTGCCAGCGCAAGGAAGCCGAAACCAGCTACACCGTATTCAAACTTCCATTCACTGACGCCTGCTGTAATATAAACGATACCGCCGAGACCGCCCAGCGCACCGGAGATCAGCACGCCCGCCCAGCGCATCTTATAAACATTGATGCCGACCGAGTCCGCCGCCTGCGGATGCTCGCCGCATGCCATCAGACGCAGACCGAACTTGGTCTTGTAGAGCGTCACATAGGCACAAATCAGTGCGATGACGGTCACCACCATGAACCAGTTCAGTTCCATGCCGCCAACATGGAAGAGAAAGGCTTTTTTGGGCTGAATATATTTCACTACCGAAGATACATTATCCGGATTCGCTGCCGTGTTGATCGCTTTGACGATAACAGTCGCCGCCGCGGTGCCCAGGATATTGAGCGCAGTACCGACGATCGTCTGGTCGCCGTTAAAGTTGACGCAGGCCACGGCCAGAAGCGCCGCATAGACCACGCCGAACAGGATCGATATGACAATGACGCTCAGCACGATCATCAGTGCCGAGGCGTTCGGGAAACTCTCCGCGATGACGCTCATCGTCAGCGCACCGCCGAGGGCACCGATAACCATGATACCCTCCAGTCCCAGGTTGATGACGCCGGAGTGTTCAGAGAAACAGCCGCCCAAAGCTACCAAAATGAGTACGGACGCATATAAGAGCGTATATTCGATCAGTAATGTCATTGTGCCTGTCCTCCTTTCTCGTTTGCTGCATCGTCAGCCGCCTGTGCTGCGGCTTTGGCTGCCGCCGCCTCCTTCTCCTCCCGCTTGGCGATGCGCTTATTCATCACATAACGGAAGAACAGGACGAACCCGCACAGGTAAATGATGATCGCTGAAATCAGATCAGAGATCTGCGCACTGTACATCGTCTTGTCGAGATAAGCGCCGCCCATCGTGATATGCTGAATGAAGAACGAGGAGAAGATACTGCCGATTGGATTCAAGCCGCCGAGGAAGGCTGCCGAGATACCGTTAAAGCCCATCGAAGGCACCGACGAGGTACTGCAGTTCCACTGTTCATAACCGGTCAGGTAGAACATCGCCGCACCGATACCTGCCAGCGCACCGCCGATTGCGAGCGTGAGCACGATATTCTTTTTTTCGGCCATACCGCAGTATTTCGCAGCATTCTTATTATTGCCGGTCGCCTTCAGTTCGTAGCCGAGCTTTGTTTTTTCAAGCAGGACCCAGATGCCGACCGCGATCAGGATCGAAATCGGAATGGCGATCGTCGCGTACTGGTTGTTGCTGAATACTTTATCCAGACCCGCGTTCGGGATCAGCGCGCTCTTGTTGACGCCCGCGATGCCCAGCGTGTACGGGCTGGTGCTTTCCTTGACCTCGGTCAGCAGAATATTGATGCCGTAAAGTGAGATCCAGTTGAGCATGATGCCGCTGATGACCTCGTTGACGTTGCAGTACGCTTTGAGCAGACCGCTGATAATCGCCAGCAGCGCGCCGGCCAGTCCGCCGAGCAGCATGCACACCCACCATGGCATACCCCACGCCAAAGCGGCATAAATCGCCAGACCCGCACCGATACCGTATTGTCCCGCCGCGCCGATGTTGAATAGACCGACCTTGTAGCAAAACAGGATCGACAGCGAGCACATCAGAAGCGGTGCAGTCTTGACTAAAGTGCTGCCAAAGTATTTGAATGCGATTCTGGCATTCTGATAGTTAAAAAAGTTCTTGATCAGATCCATGATCCCTTCGAACGCACCGCTCGGATTGATGCATAAGAGGACAATAAATCCAATGATCAACCCGATGATAATGCAGAGGAGGGACGACAAAATCGACTGAAACGCATTGTTTTTCAACAGTTTCCGCATCTTAGGATTCATGCTGCCCTCCTTTCCTGGCACCTGCCATGTATAATCCGAGTTCTTCCACCGTCGTGGTCTTCGGATCTAGTTCACCCACGAGCTCGCCTTCATACATGACGAGAATTCTGTCCGGCACACTCATGACCTCTTCCAGCTCCAGTGATACGAGCAGGACAGCCTTGCCTGCGTCACGCTGCTGTACCAGCTGGCGATGAATGTACTCGATCGCGCCGACATCCAAACCTCTGGTCGGCTGCACCGCAACCAAAAGCTGCGGATCCTTATCTATTTCACGGGCAATGATCGCCTTCTGCTGATTGCCGCCGGACATGCTCCTGGCAATGGTCACCGGACCCTGGCCGGAACGCACGTCATACTGCGCGATCAGCTTTTCGGCATATGCCCTGATATTTTTCCGATTCAAAAAGCCTGCCTTGGAGACAAACTGCGGTTCAAAATAGCGTTCCAGAACGATATTGTCCTCCAGCGTATAATCCAGAACCAGTCCGTATTTATGTCTGTCCTCCGGGATATGGCTCATATTTTCATTCCGTTTACGGATACTCAGGTTTGTAATATCCCTGCCGCAAAGACTGATCTTGCCGCTTTCCACCGGCTCCAGTCCGGTCAGTCCGTAAACAAATTCTGTCTGTCCGTTTCCGTCGATACCTGCGATGCAAACGATTTCTCCTGCACGCACCTGAAGCGAGACATCTTTGACCGCATTGTTCTTATGTACCTTGCTGGCCACCGTCATGTGTTCGATATCCAAAATCACATCGCCCGGCTGCGCTTCCTTTTTTTCAACCGTAAAGGAGACATCACGACCAACCATCATGCGGGAAAGCTCTTCCTTGGTGGTGTCCTTGATGTCGACCGTTCCGACATACTTGCCCTTGCGCAGAACCGTACACCGGTCAGCAACTTCCATAATTTCATTCAGTTTATGGGAAATAAAGAGGATCGACTTGCCCTCGGCCGCCAGACCTTTCATGATCTGCATGAGTTCTGTGATCTCCTGCGGTGTCAAGACTGCTGTCGGCTCATCGAAAATCAGGATCTCATTGTTCCTGTAAAGCATTTTGAGAATCTCTGTTCTCTGCTGCATACCGACGCTGATATCTTCAATCACTGCGTCCGTATCCACATACAGTCCGTATTTTTCTGACAGTTCATCGACCCTTTGCTTGGCCTCGGCCTTTTTCAAAAACCCATGCTTGTTCGGCTCTACGCCCAAAATAATATTATCGAGCACAGAAAAGCACTCAACCAGCTTGAAGTGTTGATGTACCATACCGATCCCCAACTCGTTCGCAACGTTCGGATCGCTGATTTCTACCTTTTGACCGTCCTTGCGGATTTCGCCCGCCTCCGGCTGGTATAAGCCGAACAGAACGCTCATCAGGGTGGACTTGCCGGCGCCGTTTTCACCAAGCAGCGCGTGGATCTCACCCTTGCGCAGCTGCAGCGTGATGTCATCATTGGCAATGATCCCCGGGAATTTTTTTGTAATGTGGAGCATTTCTATTGCATATTGCTGTTCCAAAGCCTTACCTCCATTAAAAAATAGAGGGATGCCAAATGACACCCCCTATCATTTTTCTAAATTAGCCTACGATCTGACCCTGTGCGTCTACAGTTGTGTTTGTAGTCTTCGGCATTTCTTTTGTGTTGTTGTCGACTTTGATCTCGCCGGCATTGATCTTTGCAACTAATGCCTTGTAATCATCTGCTGTGAAAGCACCGTCTTTGAACTGCGTGGATGGCGCGATCTGTACATAGTTATCTTCCGGTGTGTCGGAAACGATACCCAGGTTGTCGATCTTGCCTGCGTAATCAGCCCACTTGCCGTTCAGTACGATCTCAGTCAGCGCATCATAAGTGGAAGGATACAGACCTTTCATTGCGGAAGTAACCGTCATACCTTCGCCATAGTCCGCGTCGATGATCGCAGCCTGGTCACTGTCAACACCGATGACCTTGCCGTCAACCTTTGCAGCAGCTTCGCATGCAGAAGTGTAGATGGAACCGCCTGCAGCGAATACGATCTCTGTACCGCCTTTATACCATGTATCCATAACAGCAGTGATGTCGGCATTACCGAAGAACTGTCCGCCGTATACGTAGTTGATCTTGACGTCCTTGCCTAATTCAGCAGCAGCGGCGTCGCAGCCCTGAACGAAGCCCTGACCGTAACGAACAACTGCAGGAACTGCCATACCGCCTAAGAAGCCTAAGTCTTCATAGCCAAGCTTTACAGCAGCATAACCCGCCATGTAACCTGCGATCTCTTCCTGATAGATCATGCAGTAAACGTTGGACATGTCAAAGTAATCTGCAAGGTTCCAGTTATCCGGTTCATAATCATATTCTTCGCCCTTAGCCGTTACAGCAGCTTCCAGCAGATCGCCCTTTGCAACGTCAAGTGTGACGAACTTTACATCCGGATAGTTCGGCGCGACCTCTACAACAGTGCCGCCGAATGCATAACCCGGCATTACGATGACGTTGTAGCCTTCGCCGATCGCCTGTTCTACCATTGCAACTCTGTCAGAAGTGTTGTCTCCTGCAGGTTTGAAATAGCTGAACTTGATCTTGTTTGCTTCGCAGAATGCCTTACAAGCCTCGTAAGTCGTCTGGTTGAAGGACTGGTCGGTGATATCGCCGTAGTCGGTGATCATCGCAACTGCATAAGTTTCAGCGTCACCGCCGTTTCCGCCGTCTCCGTTATCTGTGGAGCCGCATGCAGCCATGGCGAATACCATTGCCAGAATCAGCAATACTGTTAAAAACTTTTTCATTTGTTCCCTCCTAAATGAATTCAGAATTAAGTACATCTCAATTATAATACAATTAGTGGTGAAGGGAAAGTTATTTTTTGCATAATCCATGCTTTTTGTGAATTTTTTGTGAAATTCCTTCGAAGCAAGGCTGTTTTTCTGTCAGTCTTCCTTATCCTGCGAAAATCTGTACCCAGTACGGCATGCCGTCCGCGGAGACTGCATAGCCAACACCGATTTTTTCGTAGCTTGTGTGCAGGATATTCGCGCGATGTCCGGAAGAATGCATCCAGCCGTCCATCACAGATGCTGCGCTCTTTTGTCCCATCGCGATGTTCTCTCCTGCGGTTTTGTAGCTGTAACCTGCGGCCTTGAGCATGTCAAACGCGGAGCCGTAGGTTGGTGAGGTATGGGAAAAATATTGGTTCTTTGCCATATCCTCTGCTTTTTGCTGCGCCAGCGCTGCCAGCCTGCTGTCCTTTTGCAGCGCCGTAAGTCCCTGCGCCGCTCTTTCGCTGTTGACCAGATTGACCACCTGCGACGTCATGCTGCTTTGTCCGGCGCTCACCTGCTCGTTCTTACTGCTGTCATCTTGGTCTTTTTTATTATCTTTATCGTTCTTGTTCTGCGTATTGCCCGGATTCTGCGCTTTGCAGAGCGTCTCGAAATCGATCTGTCCCTTGCAGAGCGCCTCGAAATCCTGCGCCGTCTGCGCACCGCAAAGCTGTACAGCAGTCATCGTCTGTCCGTATTCTGCGGTATCGGTGCAAGCAGCCGCTTTTTCTGCCGCATAGCTGGCGCTGCCTGCCCCCAAGACCATACTCATTGTTAAGACTGCGATTATCATTTTCTTTTTCATGTTTTTGCCTCCTTATCTCTTGCGCAGACGTGGCTTTCCAAACCTCCGGAGGATTTTGCCCGCGCATTTGCATCAGGTACCATACAAAAACTATAACCGCTGACCCCAAGGGATGTCACCCCTCAAAATTTGGAAAGCCCTAATTCTGCCACGAAATGACGCACAAAGGAAGCGGTCAATCCCCAGATGATCTTGTCCTCATAGCGATAGATCGCGATCTGCTTATGACCCACGCGCCACTTGTAATCACTGCGGATGCCCAGCATCTCATAAGGAAAATCCGCCGTGTCCTGCACGATGTCCTGCTCGTAGATATAGGGCTCGTTCTCCGCGAAGAAACGCACCGGAACGGTAAAAACTTCCGCTACTTCCGCCTCGCTGAGCCTGAGATTTTTGAGTGCTTCCTCCGGCACGATGCCGACTACCGCGTGCATGGCGATCGACGCCAGCTCGTACTGCGTTCCGTATCTTCCTAGAATCTCAATGTTTTCCAGTCCGATCTCCTCGAAAGTCTCCCGCAGCGCGCAGGCTTCGACGCTCTCGCCCGGCTCCATCTTGCCGCCGGGGAAGCAGATATCGCCCGGCTGTTTGATCTTTGCCGCCCGTTTTTCAAAGAGAAAATGCAGTCCGTCCGGTTTTGCCACCAAAAGGATCAGCACCGCAAACTCGCGCATGATGTCGATGGTATCCCTGCCGCGCTGCGCCAAAAAATCCCGTATCTCTTCTTTTTGCAATTCCTTGCTCATCACCCGTATCTCCTGTTTTCTATTTATTTTCCCGATATGTCTCCCTGCTGCCGGGCAGAAAAAGAAAGGCGATGGTTTCCCATCGCCGTATTTGCATGCAAATCAATTAGTTGAGGATCTCACATCCGGTAAAGTCTACCCCGATCATCTCCTCCTTGTCCGCGCTCAGGCTGACAACGAAGTCCATGCCGTAATCCTTGGAGATATTCTTTAATCTTTCCACGAATTCCGGCAGATCGCCCAGCGTGAAGTCCGCGTGTTTGAGAATACTGTCGATAAAAATCGTTTCAATATCATGGTCGGAACTGATGATCCCGTATAAAAAACCGATGTATTCGTCGCTGTTCGTTACATGCTCAAAGTCCTCCATACAGATGACTCTGATTCTGTACTTCAAGTCATACATCAGTCTGTGGTTCTTGTTAATAAAAATAATGCTGCCTTTGCTTGTTTCAACGGACTCGTTCGCCAGTTCAATCATCTGTTTCGTCTTGCCGCTACCTTTATGTCCTACCAAAAGTTTCACCATGGTTATCGCCTCCAAAATTATTATTGCTTTCCGCGTTTTGTTCATTATACACTAAAATAATTAGTCTTTCAAGCATAAAATCGGACTTGCAGGCAGAATCTTATTTTGCCTCAGTTTTTACGTGCTGCAGTCACCTGGATTTCTGCAAAAAACGAAAAATACGCAGCATCGCCGAAAGCCCTCCCCCTACACGATCCACACAGAACTGCCGGACGGCAATCCCATCGGCTTATACGCCGCACTGCGCTAAGCGAAAATCTTGATCAGCAGCAGTTTGCCGCGCGCAACCGTCACTACAGCGGTTTCACCCGGCAGCACTTCATTGCTGACACCGTACTGGTAATCACAGGTAATGCTCGCATCCTGCAGCGGATATTTGGCGTGCGTGATCGTCACGCCCTCCGCCTGCCCGCTGAGATTGAGCAGCGAAAAATAGGTACAGGTATCGTCAATCCGAACAGGGCTTCCGGATACGAGCTGCATCTCGGAGTAATCGTCCAGAATCCTGCCCTCTTTGCCTGCTTCGTCCAGCATGTAGAGAATAGACACATTGGCGAGCGTATGATCCAGCCGCTGTCCGATGACGCCGACCAGCAAAAAATCCGCAAAGCCACGCCGCAGCGCCTCTTTGACCGCAAAAACCGTATCGGTATCGTCTTTTTCACATGGCAGGACGATCAACTCCGGTGCGTCGCCGCATGCTGCGGTATTCGCATCCGCAGGCATAGACGCATCTCCCACACGCTGATACTTCCGCTCCATTTCGGCTTTGGAGTATGAATCGAAGTCACCGATGATCAGATCCGGCCAGACGCCGAGCGCCTCCTGATGCTTTAGCCCGGCGTCGCAGTAAATGTAATAGTCATCGTTTCCAAAATGTGTTTTGATTTTCTCGTAATTCTGTATCTCGGCTGCGCCGATGATCACGCATCTTTGTTTCTGTTCCATACGTCTGCATTCTTTCTTTTCATTCTATCGCCTTTGATCGTCTTTTTGTTATGTAGAAAATATCGCATAGCGATATTTCCGGAATCACGACAAAAGCACCTTGCGAAGTGGCGCTCATAGTCGAGCGCCATGTGCGCATAGAAATCGCAGGTTTCGTTATGCGCACTTTTGTCCTTTTCATGCTTAGATGTCGCTGTCCGCTCTCATGGCTTCCCGCACGTGCTGCCATGCCGCAATGAGTCTTTCCATGCTCCATGCTGCGTTAGCGGGCGACGTGGACGGCAGGCAGATTGCTGCGCGCCCAATCACAGGCTCTGTATATTTCCGATAAAATTTTTCCGCGGTTTTCCCATTGACAAAAATCTGCCGGATATCTGCTGCTGCAAGAATCGGCGACAGGTCGTTTGCGATCACGTTTTTGATAGAGCTGTCCGCGCTGCCCGTAATCTCGCAGGACGCAATCACATCCCACAACGCAATGCCATGAGAAAGCAGAAACCTACGTTTTTCTGCTATCGTCTGCGGTGTCTCGCTTGCAAAGACCGCCGCCAGTACACGCCAGAAACGGTTCTGCGGATGCCCGTAAAAGAACATCTGCTCCCGCGACTTCACCGATGGAAAGCTCCCCAAAATCAGCACCCTGGAATTCTCGTCATACAGCGGCGGAAACGGGTGCAGCACATGCTTCGGTTCGTTCATTTCATTCCCTCACAAACTCAGCGCACGCGGAATTTGACGCCCAGATTTTGCGCAATTTTGCGGCAGTCTTCAATATCCTGCTGCGAGATAGAAAATCCGACTACGGACATCGTCACATCCGGCACGTATTGTTTGACCTCTTCTGTAAAGCGCAGGATCTCCGCAAAAGCAGATGCACCGTATTTCGGTCTGCACAGTTCATGATATTGCTCTGCGGTCGGCGCGTTCAGACTGATGGAAATCGCGTCAAATCTGCCGGCAAATTCTTTCGCGGTCGCTCTTTGGTTGATTAAATCGGATAAGCCGTTCGTATTGAGCCTTGTCTTTAATCGACCTTTCAGTCCCTCATCACGTTTTACAAAATCGCAGATCGCGAGCAGGCAGTCCAGCCGTTCGGTCGGCTCGCCGTAACCACAGAATACAATCTCATCATAAACGGCGAGCTTCTGTTCTGCCAGCATGGTCAGAAGCTCATCTCTGCTCGGTTCCCGCTTCAGCCAGAGGCTGTCTGCGTCACCCAGCGCATCCACCATATCGCGGATACAGAAGGTGCAGCGGCATGGACAGCGGTTCGTCATATTCACATAAAGACTGCCGCCGTAATCATAAAAAACGTCTCCGATGTACTCCATTTTATCTGCCTCCTTCTTATGGCTTGATCGTTTCTTTGCTGCCGGGCTTCCCATCACGCCCGACAACTTCTGTTTACGCTTTTCCTACGCTTATCTTAATCCTTTTTGTACCAAAAAACAAGCACTGCCTTCTAAGAAGTACAGTGCCTGCCGATCATGATCATATCTGTCATGTTTCTTGTAAGGTAAAGCGGTCGCAGCGCTCTAATAGTTCTCCGGCTTGACCTGGAAAAACGCCTGCATATGTCCGCAGACCGGACAGATCTGCGGCGCGTCGGTGCCCTCATATTCGTGCCCGCAGTTGCGGCACTGCCACTTGACGCTCTCCGGTTTTTGGAATACCTCTTGATTTTGAATATTATTTAAAAGCGCTGTATAGCGTGCTTCGTGCGTCTTTTCGATAGCGCCCACCATACGGAATTTCGCTGCGATCTCGGTGAAGCCCTCCGCTTCCGCTTCTTTCGCGAAATCATCGTACATGATGCTCCACTCATATTTCTCTCCGGCAATGCCTGCCAAAAGATTTGCTTTTGTATCGCCGATGCCGCCAAGCAGCTTGAACCAGATTTCTGCGTGCGCTTTCTCGTCATCCGCTGTTTTCGTAAAGAACGCGGCAATCTGCTCATAGCCGTCATTCTTTGCGGTATCCGCGTAATAGGTATATTTATTTCGCGCCTGCGATTCCCCGGCAAATGCCGCCATGAGATTGGTTTCCGTCTTTGACCCTGCTAATTCCATTTCCATGCACCTCATTTCATACAATTTCTCTTTGTAGTTTTTCTTTTTGTATGAAAAATATGCATCACATGGAAAAAAGGCAAAGCCTATGCGGCAGCGTAGATCAATCGGTTTCGCAAGTCGGAATTTCTGAAGCAAATGGTTCTAATGTCTTCTACGATCGATGCCGGTTTTCTGATAGTATGCCGCTTTATCCGCATACATTCTCCGCTCCGCTTCCTGCACCATAGGATAGAGGTTTTCTGTCGCCTCTTCCCGCCAGGTTGTTCCTACTGCCATGTTCACAGCTTGTGCTTGCATAGAAGCTTTTAACGATTCCATGCGTTCGTCTAAGGTTTCCCGGCCAATCGGAGAACAAACCGCTAACAATTCATCCCCGCCGATACGGTACACGCGATAATCGCCAAAGGTCTGCTCCAAACAGCTAGATGCTCTGAGAAGCAGCTGATCGCCTGCCTCGTGCCCCAAGGTGTCATTGACAGTTTTCAAGCCGGTAACATCGCAATACACAACAGCAATGCTCTGTTCCCGGTTCAGCTTTTCCACATCCTTGATCAGCGCAAAGCGATTGCCCAGCCGGGTCAGTGCGTCCTTATAGCTTAAATCCTCCAGCTTTCGCCTCAAATTTCTTCGCTTCAGACTGGACGCAAGGAAAGAACTCATAATCTGCAGCATATCGGATATGTACTCCAAGTCCATATCGGGTGGATTATCTACGCCGTAAAACGCCTTGACTTCTCCCTCGCCATAGCCGTATATGGGCATCACCACGATAGAATGGATGCCTTGTCTTTTTAGGTTTTCATATTGCAGGGGGTCGGTTTCCTTCGTTTCCTCCAAATCGGGAATCGCGATATATTCCCCTGCATTGAAGCAGCGATACCAATGTGCGCAAACCTCTGCCGGAAGATCCTGCAGATTATCAATTTCCGGTGTGATGCCCGCTGCAGTCCATTCATAAGTATTATCGTCACCACCGTTTTGATTTTTTTCAAAAATATAGGTTCTCTCACCACTTAAGGATTTTCCGAGATGCTCCAAAATGATCTGTATGGTTTCGTCCGGTGTATCCGCAGAAAGCGCGATTCTGAGTCCTTGATTTATTTGCGTTTCCATATCCCGATACTTCTGAATCGCCTTGTCCTGCGTATGTTCCTCTGTAATATCGATTGCAATTTCAATCCGGTATTTTTTCTGCGTTTCCGGGTCTGTGATCAGAGTATCTTTCAGCAGCATATATTTATCGATGACCGGATTGTAATAGCGCCATTCCTCGAAAGCGCCGACGCAAAGCTTGTCGTTATTGCACATGCCGCAGGGAATCGAAGATCTCTGTAAAATTTCATAGCAAGGCTTTCCTTTTACCTCCTCCATAGAAGTAAATCCGTAAGCGTCCAAGGTTTTTTTGTTCATATATACCAATTCATGGGTTTCTATATCTGCTGCATAGATGAATTCGTTCAAGTTTTTAAAAAAATCCCAAATCCCGTTAATTTCTTTCATTATTTTATCCTCACTGTACCAGGTATTCCTACTCTATCTATCTTCTATCTGTTAAATATTCCCTTTGCGTGGCATGCGTGTGCTTTCGCATGGATTTACGCTTTCCGTTTTCCCTATTTTCTAGGCGTTTTCCTGCTGCCGCAGCAAAGCTTTGCTTTCCTTTTCAGAAAGTCGCAGCTGACCGCAGGCCGCGTCGATGTCATCGCCAAGCTCCCGCCGGATAGTCGCCGGAATCCCGCAATCCGTCAGCGCCTGCTGGAACCGCAGGACCGCGCCGCGCTCGGTCGTATCATAGCCGGTTTCTTTGACCTTGTTCAGCGGAATCAGATTGACGTGGCAAAGGATTCCGCGCAGCTGCGATGCAAGTTTTTTCGCGTGTTCCGGACTGTCGTTCACCCCTTTGACCAAGGTATATTCGAATGTTACCCGTCTCGCGGTCTTTTGGATATAATCCCGACAGGCAGAAAGCAGCGTTTCCATCGGATAAGCCTTGTTGATCGGCATGATTTCGTCACGCATCTCGTTGCTGACCGCGTGCAGAGAAATGGCAAGATTGACTTGCGGAAAATCCTCCGCGAACCGCGCGATCATCGGCACCAGCCCGCAGGTCGAAACGGTGATATTGCGCATGCCGATGTTGAGTCCGTTCGGATCGTTGATGATGCGGATAAACTGCGCGAGGTTCTCGTAATTATCAAACGGTTCCCCGGTACCCATCACCACTACATGACTGATGCGCTGTCCGGTCTCCCGCTGCGCGGACAAAATCTGTCCGGCGATCTCGCCAGGCGTCAGGTTCCGTTTCAATCCGCCGATGGTCGATGCACAGAACCGGCAGCCCATACGGCAGCCTGCCTGTGAGGAAACGCAGATCGAATTGCCGAATTTATACCGCATAAAGACGCTTTCGATCGCATTGCCGTCCGCGAGCCGAAAGAGAAATTTCCGCGTACCGTCTGTTTTGGATGTCTGCATACGCAAAACCTCCGGTTTCGTCAAAATCGCTTGCTGCGAGAGTTTTTCTCGTAAGGTCTTTGGTAAATTGTGCATTTCTTCAAAGCTTTGTACCCCGCTGCGAAAACTGCCGTCTTTGGCAAGTCCGCCGTAAATCCAGCCGAAGATCTGCTTTGCGCGAAACTTCGGTTCATGCAGAGTCTCTGTCACGAAGCGCTCGATTTCGCTGTATTCTAAATTTGTCAAATCTATCATCGGTATCTTTCCTTTTGATCATGGGTTTTGTCTGTATAACAACAAAAGTGCCTCGCAACACGTCGCACATAGGTGCACGATACCTACGCATCGCTGATTTTGTTTTTCTCATGTGCCTCGTTTATCTTTTTTCTCCGAAAGCTTCTGCCAACTGATAAGCAATCCGCGGTGTACCATCAGCAACATAAATTATGCCGCAACGTTGAAAGCCCTGTCGTGCGCAAGCCTTCTGCATGGAAAGGTTCTTTTCGTGTGTATCCATACGGATCTCGGGTATGAGATTTCTGCAATAGTCCAAACACTCCCGCAGCATGCCCCTGCGTGTTCCGTCGCTTGCCATTCTGTGAATTGTGCCGTAAGGCTTCTCGTTCAGCCATGCTCCGTTTTCGATATGACGGTAAGTCGGATCCTCTCCGATAATAAAAGAAAAAACGCCATGGATGGCTTGTTGCCGGTCCGTCTGTTCTTCCGCTTCATCGATCCAGACAAAAAACTGTCCCTGCTCGATATCCCGCCGGATCAGCTCCGGCGATGGGTATCCGTTTATCCACTGCGCGGCATTTCCTTCGCCGCGCATATGCTGCCGACCGGCATCTAGGACCTGCATAGCTCTCTCAAGATCTTCAATCTCTGCTTCTCTTACGATCATACGCTGACTCCTTTTTATCTTTGTTCCGCACTTTCATCCAGTCTGCGTCCGCATTTACGGCAGAACGTGTAAGTTTCCTTCACCGGCGCGCCGCAATACGGGCAGAAATTGTTTTCCCCCTGCGGTGCGGTGCGAGCGCCGCTTTCCTGCGTTCGTGATTCAGCATTCTCTGTTCGGTCAGCGCTGTCAGTTTTCGCACTCCTGCCATACCTTTCGTTCAGCGGGTCCGCTTCTTCCCCCTCATCGACAATATCGAACGCGGCGTATCGCTTCTCTCCGGTGGCGTTATGCATGTTGTAGATCACGCCGACAATCGCCATCACAATGAAAATAATGCCAAACGCGGCAAAAAAAATCGGCGCGCCCATCTGCACAGCCATGATGGTCCAGAATATGCCAAAAACAACAGCGCCGATCCCGGCGATGCCGCTCATCATCGATGGGCCCCTGCCCGGTTTAATACTTTTCATCTTTCCTCGTCCCCCCCCTTAAATTACGCCTTTTTAGGATATTTTTTTCAAATTTCAATCTCTCATGGCAGAACTTCGGATACTTCAAGATTATATTCTGTTTTCAATGTTCTTTTTGTGCAAATGAATCTTTGCAACACATCTATGCCTTGCATTTAGCCATAGATTCCGAAATTATCTACATTGTATCACAGAGCGAGCAAATGAACAAGTGCTCTTTTTTGTAAGGCAGCAGTGCCGGGATCTCCGAAGCGTGCGAAGTAGTGTCAAAATTGGTCAAAGGTGGGCGCGGTGATCTCTATGCTGGATAGAACCTCCCTGCCACTGTCGCCTGCCACTGCCGGGCATACCAAAACAGCAGATACACCGTTTGATTTCCCGGCGTATCTGCTGCTTGTGATTTATCGTTTGTTCATCCTCAATATTCAAACGCAATCATCTTTTATTGTATAACCGCTTGTTCAGCTTCGTGCTTTGCTTCAAGCTGACTGCTGTATTTTTCTGTGGTGATTTCATCCCAAAGCTCTGCGTTATTCAAGCCAAGATCGGCAGGCTCGAAAACCGGGTCGATTCCAAGTTTCTTCTGTCTTTCATAGTCCTTAAGAATTTTAATTGCCTTTGGTGAAAGCACAAGGAGTGCCACAAAGTTAATCCAACACATAATGCCGATACCGATATCCGCAATGTCCCATGCGGTTGCCAGATTTCTGGTTGCCCCAAAGAATATAATCAAAGTTACAATCAAACGGATTACATTCGTTACTGTTTTTCTCGTTTTTTCACTTGAATTTCGGAGTACAAAAGCTGTGTTCGTATCGTTATACAGTGTGAAGGACAGCAGCGTTGTGAATGCGAAGAAGAATACCGCAATCGCAATAAATGCTGCGCCGAATCCCGGGAATACGGAATTGATTGCACTGATCGTATACGGGCATCCGTAGTCTACGCCCGGAAGATTTTCGGTGATCAGTGTAGTTTCATCTGCTCCCAGAACATTGTAAGCACCTGTGCTGAGAATCATAATCGCGGTTGCCGTACATACGAACAGGGTATCCACATAAACGGAGAAGGACTGCGCCAATCCCTGTTTCGCCGGGTGAGAAGTCTCGGCGGCGGCTGCTGCGTGAGCGCCGGAGCCATATCCTGCTTCATTCGAGTAAATGCCTCGCTTTACACCCCACATAATCGTGCTTCCCCAAATCGCGCCGTAGAGCGAGTCCATATTAAATGCACATCTGAAAATCAATCCAAACATGCCCGGAATTTGTTTAAAATTAATACCCAGAATAACGATTGCAAGCAAAATATAGATAATCGACATAACCGGAACGATATATCCTGCAACGGTTCCGAGTCTCTTGCTTCCTCCGAACGCAACGATTGCGAAGCAGACTGCGATGAGAGCACCGCTTATCCATGGGTTCAGTCCAAATGCCATATGCGCGGAATCTGCGAAGTTAAATGCCTGAATGGTAGGACCTGTAATCGCGTTCGCCAAAATTGCCGCAAGGGCATATGCAACTGCAAAAATACGAATTCCGGTTCCTTTTTCGATGTAGTATGCAGGACCGCCCTTATATTCGCCGTCAACCTTAACTTTGTACGTCTGTGCCAGTGCTGACTCCGCGAATGCAGTTCCTGCTCCGATAAACGCAATCACCCACATCCAAAAGACTGCTCCCGGACCTCCGAAATAAATCGCGGTTGCTACGCCTGCGATATTTCCGACGCCGACTCTTCCGCCCAGCGCAAGCGCGAAGCTCTGGAAGGAGCTCATGCCTTCCTTGCTGGACTTTTCGCTGTCTTTCTTATCCTTTCCGATCAAGAAACGCCACATGTCCGTAAAGAGACGCAGCTGTGGAAATTTCATTCTTAAAGAGAAGTACAGACCTGTGCCGAGCGCCAGAATAATCAATGGCAGTGCCCATAAATAACCGTTAATAATTCCTACAATTTGTGATAAATTCATAAGTTTTTCCTTTCTCTAAAAGTGCAGTAACTTATTCTTAACAAAGTATAAACACTATTTTCAAAAAAACTCACAAAAATACACATCCGCAATTTTTTTGTTAAAAAATTTTCAATATTATCGCTTAACCGTTTCATGATAAAAGAGCAGACCATTCATAAACTTTCCGATATTCGCTCTGCCGCCTGTTTGTGCCAAGCCCTTCTGAAAATTCATTTCATCCTTCAGACAGGTAAAATCAAATACATATCCGGCATACACTTGAAAAACATCTCCGGCATGATCTTCAATTCCGGCATTTGCCGCGTTGGAAAGACCTTTTTTGATTGCCCTGCGTATATGCTGTTCTACATTTTTAGGTGAATCTCCGATCACTTCTGACGTTCTCTCCAATTCCTCACGACTGTATTCTTTTCCGTCTTTGAGAAGCTGTTCGCACAGCTTCAAGATGTCTGTCGTTCCCTTTTCCCCATTCATGCCGAGGATTGTCAAGAGGTATCTGATATCTGCAAGGGTTTCCTCAGTGTCCGTCCGCTTCTTTGCGCTGTCCTGCGCGTGAAACATATCTTGGATATTGGAAAGCAAGTCGCTCGCCTTTCGCCGTTCTTCCACATGCTTCAGTACACTTTCAATTTCTACCAAATTGATCGGCTTACTGATAAAAAATTCAATCCCTGCTTGATATGCCTGTTCCACCATACTTTTATCGCTGACCTTGGAAAGCATGATGAAGCTGGTCTGGGGCAGCTGTCCGCGCAGCTGCTTAACGAGAGTCACGCCGTCCATTTCCGTCATCAAAAAATCCACCAGCAGGACATCCGGCTTGATCTGCAGAATTTCTCTCCGCGCTTCGGCAGGATTCGTTTCATAGCCGTCTACCGTACCGTCAAGTCTTTTTTGAATGATATTCTCCAAGGTTTTCACTACACCGATTTCGTCATCAACAATGTAATATCTCATCCGTTTCCCCTTTCTCCCATTGGGCAACCATACGCGCAGGTATTCTGATGATAAACTTTGTATAGGCGCCCTCTTTGCTCTCTGCTGTAATGAAACCGTTGAATTTCTCCTCAACATAATGCTTCACCAGCGGCAATCCCAGCCCTCTTTGGATATTCCCGGTTTTATCATCAAATTTCGTTGAAAATCCGTCCAAAAACATAGATTGCAGACATTCCTGCGACATGCCGGAGCCGTTGTCATAGGCTTCAATAAAATAGTCTTCTTCGTCTCTCAGAACGGTGATTCTGATTTTGCCGCCTTTTTTGTCGAATGCCTCTGTAGAATTCATCAAAAGATTTCGAATGACAGAAATCATCTCAAAATATGGTCTGACATAAAAGTCGCTGAACACTTTGATTTGGATTTCCGCTTCCATTTTTTTGTTTTTCAGCACCGTTTCTACATCCTTTTTTTCAATGCTGAGAATATCCGACATCTTCATGCCGCCGCTGTCAGGCTCATACATGAGCTGCGTACGAATCACCTCTGCCACGCCCTTGTAATCTCCTTTGATTTCATGCACCAGACGCGCAATCGAGAGGGCTTCTTTCTTAAAATGCGGCGGCACCTGTGCATCGGCTTCCAGCTCCTTATAAAGGCGATACGCCTGCTGCATCACCGCCTCCATCTCAGCGATGTTTTTATCAATAATGTAAACCTCACCGTCAAGTTTTGAGGTTTGTACCACAAGGCGCTTGAATTCCTCGTCCATTTCGTGTTGAAGCAAGATATTGGAATATCGCTCGATGACAAAAATATTCACCTGCATAATGGCTGTACGGAAAAATGCGATACACAATATGATGCCAATGGTATGGAACGTGATGAAATTTCTGTGAAACAGTACACTCCGCAGCAATAATTCCGCGGAGTTCCCAATTGCATCCGCAAAAAAAATCATGATTGGAAAGTTTCTTACAGTTTTGCTTTCAAGGAAAACTGTACGATACAGAAGCGAATAGACCAACGCATATACCACAAAAAATCCTGCATCCGGGACGACCTCAAGCAAGCTGCGCTTAAAATCATGCCACATATAAAATTCGTTGATCAGACGAACCAGCGGTGAAATCACCGCGCAGCAGAGAATAAAGCGTGCTGGGGTACGTTCCTCAAAACAGTAGAGAAACAAGCTCATCATCAAAACCGACATGGCAATGATAAAGCCGCTGGTGATTGCGGTGATCCGCACCTCGGATGAAATGCCTACGATAAAGGCTAAGCTCAGCATTTTGGACCACTCATGCAAATTCCCTTTTTTCACTAAACGCATCTGATTTCTCCCTCTGTCAGTTTTTTTTGTAAAAACAGTATTTTTTTAATCTGCCGTCTTCCCTGTATGCTGAAAAGTGCAGGACACTGCTGTATGCCCTGCACTTCTGTATCATAGTACCGTCATGCACTATACTCTTGCGACCTGAATACCGGTCTTGTGTCCGTTCAGGTCATACGTATGCTCGCATGCGCCGTCCTTGAGCTCGACTGCCAGTGTTTCGCTCTTGATATAGTCCGCGTGTTTCGCCACAGCTGCCTTGACCGCGTCGTCCGCGTCCACAGTGATCACGATCTGATCCATCATCTCGTAATCTGCCTGCTTGCGCAGCTGCTGTACCTTGGAGATCAATTCTCTTGCCAGTCCTTCGTCAATCAGCTCAGGAGTGAGCGTCGTGTCGAGGATGGTGAAAATATTGTTCTCCATCGCGACCGCAAAGCCCTCCTTCGCGGTAATGCGAATATCTAAGAATTCCTTTGTGATCTCAAATTCCTCGCCATCCAACGTCATCACAGTCTTTCCCTCTGCTTCCACGCTTGCGATGAAGGCAGCAGGTTCTTCCTTGCCGAGCGCTGCCGCAAAAACTTTGATCTTGCTGCCCAACACCGGACCTGCCGTCTTGAAGTTCGGCTTCAGAGAGAAGTTCATATACTGGTCAAGGTTCTGTTCAAAGACTACCTTCTTGACGTTCAGTTCTTCCATGATCAGCGGTACCAGATCGCCGATCAGCGCTTCGTACTTGCCGTCAACCAGCACCTCCGAAAGCGGCTGTCTTACCTTGATCCTCTCCTTTTCACGCGTACCGCGGCCAAGTCCTACCAAGGCTCTGACGATATCCATACGTTCTTCCACGCCCTTGTCGACCAGTGACATATCAGCCTTCGGGAAGAACGCAACGTGAACGGTATCCTCACCGGTCAGATCGGTATAGATCTCGTCCGCGATGAATGGTGCGATCGGCGCAATCAGCTTCGCGACGCCAACCAGAATTTCGTAGGTCGTGGCGTAAACGCTCTTCTTATCCTCCGTCAGTTCTTCTGCGTAGAATCTGCGGCGCGCGCGGCGGACATACCAGTTGGACAGATCTTCCGCCACAAAGTCTGTGATGGCTCTGACGGTTCTCATGTGATCATACTGATCCATGTATTCTGTCACATCGTGAATCAGCTGATTGTATTTGCTGAGAATCCAGCGATCCAGCTCCGGTCTCTTCGCGTAATCGACCGTAAAGCTTCTTGGATCGATATTGTCCTGATTCGCGTAAAGCACGAAGAAATTATATACATTTCTTAAGGTTCCAAAGAATTTGCTGACGATATCCTTCAAACCTTCTTCATCGAACTTGGTCGGCGTCCATGCCGGAGAAACATAGAGCAAATACCATCTGGTCGCGTCCGCGCCGTATTTGTCGAGCATCTCGAACGGAGATACGGTATTTCCCTTGTGTTTGGACATTTTCTTGCCCTCTTTGTCGAGGATCAAGTCGTTGACCAGTACGTTCTTATACGGCGCGCAGCCCTTGACGATCGTGGAGACCGCCATCAGCGAATAGAACCAGCCTCTGGTCTGGTCGATACCCTCGCAGATGAAGTCCGCCGGGAAGAGCTGATCGAAGTCCTCGGTGTGTTCAAACGGATAATGCCACTGTGCGAACGGCATGGAGCCGGAGTCAAACCAGCAGTCCATGACCTCCGGAATTCTGTGCATCGGCTTGCCGCATTCCGGACAGGTCAAGGTCACATCATCCACGTACGGTCTGTGCAGTTCAATCGATTCGTCGATGCTCTCGTTCGCAAGCTCCACCAGCTCCTTACGGGAACCGACACAGTGCAGATGACCGCATTCGCATCTCCAGATCGGAATCGGGGTACCCCAGTATCTGGAACGGGAAATCGCCCAGTCCTTGACCTCCGCGAGCCAGTTGCCGAAGCGCTTCTCGCCGACATACTCCGGATACCAGTTAACGGTATTGTTGTTCGCGACGAGTTGATCCTTCAGCTTGGACATTTCGATATACCAGGACGGCTTCGCGTAGTAAACCAGTGGGGTGTCGCATCTCCAGCAGTGCGGATAATTATGCTCCAATTTTTCTTTTTTGTAGATTTTATCGCCTTCCGCGAGGTATTTGATGATATCGACATCCAAACCGTCTTCCATAACGAAGCGGCCCTTCCAAGGGGTTTCGGTGTATTCGCCTCTTTCATCAACCGGCTGCAGCACCGCGAGGTTGTATTTGCGGCCGCACTGATAGTCGTCTTCACCGAAAGCCGGCGCGGTGTGTACGATGCCGGTACCGTCTTCTGTGGAAACATAGTCCAGGCAGGTAACGATGAACGCGTTTTTATTTTTGTCCGGTACGCAGAACGGCATCAGCTGCTCATATTCCCAGTATTCCATGTCGCGGCCCTTGAGCTCCTCGAGCACTTCGTATTCGTCGCCCGCAAGCACCTTGGCTGCCAGACCTTTCGCGACATAGAAGATATTGCCCTCGTTGTCTCCGGAGGTCATGCGCACCTTGACGTAGTCGATATCCGGTCCGACCGTCAGCGCGATATTGGATGCCAGCGTCCAAGGGGTCGTCGTCCAAGCGAGAAAATATTCGTTGTCCGTACCCTTTTTCTTGAATTTACAGGTCAGGGTGTTGACTTTAACCATCTTATACCCTTGCGCGACCTCGTGGGATGCCAGTCCGGTTCCGCAGCGCGGGCAGTACGGCAGGATCTTGTGACCCTCGTAGATCAGTCCCATATCGAAGGCTTTTTTGAGGATCCACCAGCCGGTTTCGATATAGTCGTTGTCCAGCGTGATATACGGGTGATCCATGTCAGCCATATAAGCCATGCGGTCGGACATCTCCGTCCACATATTCGTGTAGGTAAAGACAGATTCGCGGCATTTTTCGTTAAATTCCTTGATGCCGTACGCTTCGATATCCTGCTTGCCGGAGAATCCGAGCTGTTTTTCCACTTCGATCTCGACCGGAAGTCCATGGGTATCCCAGCCGCCCTTTCTCTTAACCTGATAGCCCTGCATCGTCTTGTAGCGGTTGATGGAATCCTTGAGCGTTCTTGCCATCACGTGGTGGATGCCAGGCTTGCCGTTCGCTGTCGGAGGTCCTTCATAGAATACAAAGGACGGCGCGCCCTCGCGCGCAGAGACGCATTTGTGCAGCAGGTCTTCTTCCTTCCATTTCGCGACCTGTTCCTTCTGCACTTCCGCAATCGGTTTTTCTGATAAATTTTTAAACATATCTGATCCTTTCTTCATTGGTTCTTCACAAGAAAAAATCCCTAAACCAATGATTGCATTGATTTAGGGACGATTATACAAAAACCGCGGTACCACCCTAATTGCGAGCCTCAAACAAGACCGCCTCTCTTTAGTGTGTCAGACTCCGGAGTGATATTCACACAGGACGCTTCACCGCGATCCTCTCAGCCTGCACGTTCGATCTCGTAAGCCGCGCCTGCGCCGCTTAACTGATTTCCCACGCTTGGGATCACTCTCTGTAAGGTTTCTCGTCCAGCTACTGGTTCCTTCACCGTCTGAAATATCTTATTTACCACACTATTTTACTTGCCTTGTCCGCAAAAGTCAAGAGCTTTCCGGGCGGTTTTGTTCTGTTTTTGAAGAAAGTTTTACGCTTCCCACAGTCCATGCAGATTGCAGTATGCGTAAACTGCTTCCACTGCATCGCCTGCTGCGAGCGCGAAACAGACCTCCGGCTTTTCGCCCGGTTTCAGGTGCTTGCGCTGTGTGCCGCTTTGCGTCGTCAGACTGATCCATTCGATGAAGTGTTCCTCCAGCATCGGGTGCTCTACGCTACCGACTGCGACCTTGACCTGATTATCTTCTACGCTGTATACCGGCACATGCTTCTCCACTGCCGCATCTACCGTACCCGGCACTAATTCCTGCATCGCCTCGCCGCAGCATACGACCGGCACGCCTTTATCCTCGATCTTTTCGATGATGTTTCCACAATGTGCGCATTTGTAAAATTTCTGTTTCATTTTCATTTTCTCCTGCTTTTCTTTTCAAATTTTTTATTGTGCAGGAAGTATCGCTATGCGATATTTCCGGAATCACGACAAAAGCCCCTCACGAAGCGGTGCTCACGGTTGAGCGCCATGTACACATAGAAGCCGCAGATTACGTCATGTGCATTTTTGTCCTATTTTCTTGTTTTCTCTAGTAATTTTCAGCGTGTACTTCGAAGTAGCTCTGCGGATGATTGCAGGTCGGACAAACCTCCGGCGCCTCGGTGCCGACAACGATATGTCCGCAGTTTCTGCATTCCCAGACTTTGACTTCGCTCTTGGCGAACACTTCCTGTGCCTCTACATTGTGCAGGAGCGCGCGGTATCTTTCCTCGTGGTGTTTTTCGATTTCACCGACTAGACGGAATTTTGCCGCCAGCTCCGGGAAGCCCTCAGCCTCAGCGGTCTTGGCGAATGCATCGTACATATCTGTCCACTCGTAGTTTTCGCCCTCTGCTGCTGCCGCAAGATTCTCTGCGGTATCACCGATGCCTGCAAGCTCCTTGAACCACATCTTTGCATGCTCCTTTTCGTTGTCAGCCGTCTTTAAGAATAAAGCCGCGATCTGTTCGAAGCCCTGTTTCTTTGCGACAGAAGCAAAATATGTATATTTGTTTCTCGCCTGCGATTCCCCTGCAAAGGCTGCTTCCAAATTCTTTTCGGTCTGCGTTCCTGCGTATTTTGTCTGTTTTCCCATGATTTTACTCTCCTTTTCTACTCTTGTTATGCATAGTCTTAATTGCTACCTTTGTGTCATTTTCGGCATGTTGGGCAAATCGCGCGGACCATCAGCTGGTAGGACGCGATTTCGTATCCAAGCTGCCTTTCAATGTCCGACGTCAGATCTGCAAGGCAAATGTCAAAGAGTTCCCCGCATTGTGTGCAGATCATATGATCATGCCGCGTCGTGTTATCGTACCTGTCCGGCTGTCCAGGATTTGAAATACGAATGACCTGTCCCTGCGCCAGCAAGTTCTTCAGATTATTGTAGACCGTTGCCTGCACAATTTTCGGATTTCTTTTTTTTGCTTCCATGAAAATCTGCTCTGCAGTCGGATGCTCTTTCGACTGTAGGATAATCTCCAGAAGCAATTCGCTGTACTTTGCCATGATCTTTACCATGCTTTCCAAATATTTTTTAGAAGTAGAAGAATCCTAAATTTATAGTACATCAGTTTTTCTTTTTTGTCAACTGTTTTTATTTTTTATTTTTTTGTTTTTTACCGAAGCAGAATTTTCTGCGCTGTCAAAAATAGATTCAGCCTCCGCGTCTTGTCCGCGAACTGCACAACGATCTGTTTCGCTGTAATTTGCAGGATGACGCCTTCCCCGAATTTGAAATGCGTCACAATGCTTCCCACGTCAAACTGTTCACAAAATTGCCTGCAAATTTCCTCACGCCGCGCATCGTCTGTCTGCGTACTCGACGATGTCGATTTCAACGCCTTGAAGTCGATTGCCTGTTTCTTTGCCCCTTTTCCAAAAAAGTCCTCACAAAAAGTAGACTTTCGATTCGCAGTAAACAGGTACAACCGATTCTTCGCACGTGTCACACCGACATAAAAAAGCCGTCGTTCTTCCTCATAAATTTCTTTTTCCTTTTTTGAGGCGAACCGTTGGCTCGCCGGAACCTGTTCCGGCAGGATGCCGTCGATCACATCCATCAGATAAACTGTATCGTATTCCAATCCCTTACTGGCGTGGATCGTAGAAAGATAAACCTGGCAGTCGGGATTGGTTTCTTTTTGTTGAATAATCTCCTGCAAAGCTTCCATGCGTGCCAGAAACGTCGCCGGAGATGCTTCGCGGCTCGCAAGCGTCCGGAGGATCGCAAGCTTGTTTTCACCGTTGATGCCGCTGCGCGTCAAATAATCCGCATAGCCGAGGTATTCCGTGATCCGGTAAAGCGCCTTGTCCGCACGTTCGTTCAACATATTCCGCAAATGCGTTCGCAGCGTTTTTGTGCCGGCCAAAGCATGCGCGTTCAGCCTGCCGCACTCCAGAGCCGCATCAAGAACAGGCATGTGCCGCTGACGGCTGAGTTCCGCGATGTGCTGGGCGTCTGCCTTTTTGATATAGGTGCCAAGCTTGTAATACACCTGTAAAAAAGCCTCTGTATCATACGGATCGATTGCCAGACGCAGCACACACGTCAGATCTGAAACAATGCGATGCGAAAAGAAGGTCATCTCCATCTGCCGCATCCGGTAATCAATCCCATTTCTCTCCAAAAGATCGATGAGCGGCAGCGCGCATTCGTTATCCCGATACAGCACCGCAGTCTGCCTGTCGCAGTCTGCCGCCACCTTGGCAAGGTAAGTATACTGCTGTCCTCTGCTTCTGAGCGGGATTTCACGTATGGATGCCGATGACCCACGTGCCGCTTTCATACTTTTTGCATGTCGAAATGTATTTTTTTGTATAAAATGATCTGCCGCCTGCACGATGCCTGCATCTGAGCGAAAATTCTCCTCCATCAGCAGAACCTTCGCGCCCGGATGGTCTTGTTCAAAATCCAGCAATGCCTGCGGGTATGCGGCGCGGAAGCCGTAGATGCTCTGGTCTTCGTCCCCGACCATAAACAGATTGCCGGACGCAGAGGCAAGCAAAGCAAGGATTACGTGCTGAATTTTTGAGGTATCCTGCGCTTCATCCACGCAAAAATAACGATATCTTTGCTGAAAATGCCGTAAAATCTGTGGATACTTACAAAGCATCCGGTACGCGTAAATCATCTGGTCGTCATAGTCCATCCACTGATTCTCTCGCATCACGCGGCAATATCTTTGATAAATCTCCGCGATGTTGATCTCTTCTGCAAGCTCTGCGCCAAGCTGCGCAAGTTCTTCGTCCGTCAGCATCATATTTTTGATATAGGTGATCAGTGTTCGTACACTTTTGAGGTCGCTTTCTGTCGGGTACTCCCGCTGGACCTCCTGATAAACGGCAGACAGGATCGCCGTTGTCTGTTTGTCATCGCTCGCCAAGGCGAAAGGGCTTCTGCCGTATTGTATTCCATAATATTGGATGATCTTGGAGCAGATGCCGTTGATC
>ERZ856578.2622-NODE-2622-length-29247-cov-171.797909_pt1 | contig 29247 bp, 29 predicted proteins | sample MGYA00514384_ERZ856578 | MGnify/ENA primary metagenome ERZ856578 (study PRJEB29103, sample SAMN06111958) | human gut metagenome | biome: human gut; feature: ankylosing spondylitis patient; material: healthy_person | host: Homo sapiens | place: China:Hangzhou... | reverse complement strand
GGTTCAAGTCCCATTTCCCGCACCAGTGTAAAGGACATTCGATTTTTCGGATGTCCTTTATTTTGTTTTAGCGAAAACTTACACATTGCAGTATGCTGAAAAAGCTGTGGCAGTTTCATTGCTGCCACAGCTTTTATATTTACTTTATCTGCGACTGAAGTATATCGAGGACCTCACCGAATCTCTGGAAATGCACTACTTCACGTTCACGCAGGAATTTAATCACATTGCTTACGTCCGGATCGTCGCAGACTCTGAGGATGTTGTCATAGGTAGCTCTGGCTTTCTGCTCCGCCGCAAGATCTTCGTGAATATCGGCGAGCGGATCGGCTTTGCTCTGGATGTATGCGGCGGTAAACGGCACACCGCCGGCATTGGATGGGTATACCGCATTTGCGTGATCCATATAATATGCGCCTACTCCGTATCGGTCAAAGCTCTTTGCACCCTCGCCTGTTGTGAGCTGGGATACTATAGAGCCTATCATTTCGAGATGGGATAGTTCTTCTGTACCTGCATTGTTCCCGGAATGATCCCTTGCGACCTCACTGTATTTCCCGTGATGACACGGTAGCTGTCCCCTCTGCCTGTTGCGGTAAAGCAGGTGGTGAAGCCTTTTTCTATACCCTTAAGATACACTGTAAGAGTGCCGTGGATATAATCGGCTCTTATGACCAAGAGCCATATCGGATCGCTTGTGAAATCAAGAAACCTTTCTGCGTTTTTTCTGATTTTATCCGTTTCGAAAACGGATCTGTCGCTTGAAATTTCCTGCGACAGCTTTTCTATAATACTGTCATAGTACGATTTCTGCTCGATAAGCTCCTGCTGTGTTATCAATCCGTCCAGCATAAGATCAACCGCACGGCGTTTTTTGGCGTTGAGCGTTTCGATTTTTCTGCGCAGTGCAGGAATGTCGGGCTTGTCTGTTCGGGATAAGCCCTTTATTACTGCGTTTATGACGGCTGTTTTGTCGATGGGTATATCGGTGAAAATACGCTTAACGCAGGCTTTTAGGGCGGTCACGTTAAGCGTTTCGTTGTTGCAGGATTTTCCGCCGATTCTCCCCGAGCAACGCAGGGCGTGGTATATCTTGCCGTTTTTCAGCGTTTTTACACGGGATACCATCACACTGCCGCATACACCGCAATATACCTTTCCGCTGAAGACGTATCGGTCGCTGTGGCGGCTTGTATCAGTAGGCTTTCTCCGGCTTATCTCGGCTTGGGTCTGTTCCCACAGCTCACGGCTTATTATCGGTTCGTGATGATTTCTTATATAGATATGCTCCGAGCTGTTGAGCCTTTTCTTATGCGTGAGAAAATCCGGAGTGCAGGTCTTTTTCTGCTCAAGGTCGCCGACATATTTTACATTCCGCAGTACCTTACGGATAAACGCACCGCTCCACCTTCCGCCGTTGACGGTTCTTATCTGCTCGGCGTTCAATCCGTCCGCTATGCTTTCTGCGCCCTTTAAAAGCACGGTATACTCTGTGAAAATACGCTTTACTATTTCTGCCGAATCCGCATTGACAGTGATTTTGCCGTCTTTTACGTCATATCCGAGACAGCTTCTGCCGAAAACTACGCCCTGTTCCATTTTCCTTTGCTGTCCCCATTTTACACGCTCGGAGATTTTGCGGCTCTCCTCCTGCGCTATCGTTGCCATTATAGAAAGTCTAAGCTCGCCGTCGCTGTCACGGGTGTCTATATTATCGTTTATAAAGATAATACCTACGCCCTTCGCCCTAAGCATACGGGTGATGTTAAGGGTGTCTACAGTGTTTCTGGCAAAGCGGCTGACCTCTTTTGTAAGGATGATATCTATGCCGCCGGACACGGCAAGGGAGATCATTTTGTTGAAGCCGTAACGGTTGAGCGTTGTCGTGCCGCTTGTACCCTCGTCATAGAACACTCCGACCAAAGTCATAGAGTCGGAATTTCTGATATAATCATCAAAGAACGACCGCTGTGAAGCAAGTGAGCCGGATTGCTCGGCACGGTCGGTCGAAACACGGCAATAGGCTGCGGCTCTGAGCTTATTCATCGTCTGTGTCCTCAGGACCGACAACTGATGCGTCACGTTGATGATTTATGATGATTTTAACAATCTGCCTTGTAATGATTTCTATCTCTGCTTCGGTTATTTCCATAATATCACCTCGCAACAAAATATTCTTACATTGTTTGTACATATTCCTGTTGCTTTTTGCTAAATGCAGTGTTATAATTTAATAGGTAATATTTGGCGGGAGGTGTTGACTTGCAGAAAAAGGCTGTAAAGGATAATGCTAAAAAAAGCAAAATACTCAGTGCGGCGGCAAACTGTTTTATTGCAGACGGATTCGAGGGCACTTCAATAAGGCAAATAATGAATGAGGCAGGCGCTGAGGTCGGTCTGTTCTATTACTATTTTAAGTCAAAGGATGATATATACAGTGCGTTTATAGAATCACTGTTCATAGATTATAAAATCAAGATAATCGGAATGACGGAAAAAGCCGTAAGGTCGCCGTATACTTCATTTATTGATATATTCGGATTGTTTGCGGATGAAGCTGAACGCTTCCGCAATGAATTTGTAGGGAAAATGCACGAAAGCACGCTGAGAGATATTCGTGACCGCTCGCTTGAAATATCCGTCCCGTATATAAAGCAGATTATTGAAGTGCTGATAGAATACGGTGCAAAGCCGCTGATAAGCACGGAAGAGCTGGCTATAATAATGACATACGGGATAGGCAATCTTTTTTTGCGTGACAAGGAATCACGGCTTGCCGGAACAGATACGGAAAGTATGAAAACGACCGCACTTCTGTTCGGACTTGACCTTGATTATGTTTCACTTACCCTGCCACGCACTCCTACTGCTGAGGAAGCGGAGAAAATAACGGCTCTGGCTGAGCTTTGCAGTGAGAATTTTGCTGACTACAATGCCGAAAGAATGGCAAGGCTTATAAAGAAAAGAATGTCAGGCGGCGAGATATTTGTTATAGCACACAAAAATAATATCGCAGGCTTTATTATGTTTTCGAAGAAGAACAAAACGATAGATCATATCGCCGTGTCTCCTGACTACAGGCGTATTGGTGTAGCGTCAAGGCTTATGGTTACGGCTATGGCGCAGTTTGAGGTCGGGGAGGAACTGTCAGCCGTAACTTTCAGACAGGAACATCTGATGTCGGACGGGGTAAGCCGTATGTATAAGAAATTCGGCTTCGACAATGAAAAGAATATCGTTGTCCGTGGCGAGCCTCTTGTAAGGAGAACCGCTGTTGTACCGGAAAAGGCGATAATAACCGAATAAAGCGAAAGGGGCATAAATGATGCTCCTTTTAATTTAGCTTACAGGCTCTGCAATGATGAAAAAAGCCCGAAATACTGCCGATAATGAAATAAGTCTTGAAATTTGCGGCGATTTAGTATACAATATAATAAGTAACGCTGTAAATCAAACGTATGTGCCTTGCACAGCGGAAAGGAAAATAAATGGAAAAAGTAATCAGCTTTTTAACAAATAAATGGTTCAAATTCGGCGTATCGTTCCTGTCGATAGCCTATCCCGTGTTTCTGGGCTTCGTGGCGTGGCTTTTTATGGGATATTATCTTGAGCCGACGCATCAGGGCGCACTTGTTACGCTATATATCTTTATCAATCTTATCTTCTTCGGTATTATGCTTTTCACAAGAAAGCAGATAGTCACAAGAATCGTTGCGATAATTTCGCCTTTTTTGGCGTTCGCTATACTTCTGTTCGGCTTTGGCAACTGGTTTGCCGCAGTGCCTCCGATAGTCGTAAGCGTACTTATATTCCTGCTGAGCGGTACGGGCGAGACCACAAAGATCATTATCGGCACTATATATCTGCTGATGTATGTAGTAGGAGTGCTTGTTTATCTGACTTTCAAGATGCTGTTCGGAAACATTACTCTTATGGATGTCGATCTGTCCGCAAGAAGCACAAGCTACCGCTATTCACCCGACAAGCAGTACAGAATAGTTCTTTACGTTGATCCTGAGGGCGATGCCAGCCGTTCGGTATCCTTCTATCTTGAAGAAACAGACGGAGATATAAGTCTGCCGTTCCTTGAATGCCGTAACGCATTGGGCGGTATCCATATAATAACCTCCGACTATAATAAGCCTGCCGATGTCAAGTGGAAAGACAAGCATACGCTTTATGTTGACGGCAGAAAGCGTGAATTCAACTTCGACGCAGTATCGACAGATGACACGTCGGAAGACTATTAAAGGACCTGCGGAAAGGAAAAGCGGATATGAGTATAAAAAGAACAGTCAGCTTAACCGGTATAAATTCAAGTGAGATATATTCTCTTTCATATCCGCAGTCTGTCCTTAAATTTGCCGAATATGACTTTTCCGGCTTTATCAGACGCTGTACCGATTATTGCAAAAGATGTGCGGAAAGCGGAGAGTACAGACTTGAGGATATTGTTGCGCTCCGTAATTCACTCGGTGCGTGTCACAAATATGTTGAGGCGAATATCCACGGCATTTATGAAAAAGCGGTACAGGATCTGTTTATAGAATATCTTTGCAGAGAAAAGGGGCTTGGCATATCTTCCTTATGGAATGAGCTTATAAATGCCAAAACTCCGTTTGAAAAGCTCATATTCACAAGGCTTACCGAATATCGTCACAATAAGGCGGTAAACCGCTGGGTGAGCCTTCTTCAGCTTCAGGAATACGCAAAACGCAAGATAGACTTTGTGTTCGGTGAAAAGGTCACGGCAGAGCAGGCATTTGCAAAGCGTGATTATTTCGATCTGACATTCAGCGTAGCCGCAAATGAGATGGGCTATCCGTCAGAATGCTTTACCGCCGCAAAGGTGTACACTGTCGGCAGGCTGCCGTCTGCTCCGTTCATAACGAGCAATATTTCTAAGGCAATAGCGGCTTCTGCACTCCCCGAGATCGAATATGAGGGCGAGCACAGACCGTTTGCCGCTTTGCATTCGGACAGCGAGGCGATGGACGTCTTTGCTAAGATAAAGAATTATGTTCCCGAAAAACCGGATTCGGTGCTGAACACGATAATAACAACGATGCGTTCTCTGCCGAAGAAGGTATACGTTTCGGACAGCCTCAAGGCGATAATAGATCTGGAAATAGATCTTTTGCTTGAAAGCGGGGGAGTTCTTCAGCACTGCGAACGCTGCGGAGAGTATTTTATTCGTGACAAGGATTACGACTATGATTATTGCAGTAAGGCTCAGTCGGGCGGCCGCACCTGCCTTGAGATGAGCACGGCGGTACCTCCGAGAACGGCGGATGAAATAAGACGGCTTGAGGATATGACCAAAGAGCTGTACACATATATGTCGAAGCGTATAAATGTCGATCTTACACAGCGTGATTTTGCGGAGTGGTATCAAAGCTTTATGGCGATAAAGGAAAGTATCCTCCATAACGCTTTAAGCATTTCGGAATTCCGTGAATTTGAAAAATACTCGCACGACCTGCATTTTGCACCCGTAAAGCAGACACCGCTACAGGAAAAACCATCTGTGGCAAATGTTTCAGAAAGCACCGACACCGCTAAAACGCAACCTGAGGTAAAGCCTTTTGTTTTTGAACGGGTAGACCGCAGTGTTCTTTATGAGCAGGAAAACCGCCGCAGAAAGCAGGAACAGGAACGTGAACTTTATGATATGATGCAGGAAAGCGCCGCACCCGTACAGCAGGAAGCGGTCGCACCGCAAAACGAAGCTCCTAAGGTACCTGTTCACGTTGTAAAGGCCGGTGAAACGGATAAGCTGGATGTCAGCCTGTTTGAAAATCCGTTCGACAATGCTTTCGAAAGCGAAATCTCCGAACTTGAAAAGGTCAGTGGTTATGATTTCAAGCCGCTTGACGATATTTTCAGTTTTGGCGGAGCAGATGACGAATTACAGCAGGCATCCGGCGGATATACCGATGAAGGCACTACAGACGAAGACAGTTCCGATAAAGACAATAACGCATATACAGAGCCTGCTGTTGATACGGGCTTTGCAGGCGAATTTGCAAAAGCCGACTACAGCATAAAGCACTCTGTAACGCCTAAGAGCAACTATGCGGCAAATATGTACAGGCATACCGTTGAAACAACGCAGACATCGGCAGAAGATTTCCCTGAGGTACAGCAAAGCGGAGAACGTCTGACGCAGGATGATTTTGATATTCTGCCATCCTCGCCGTCACTTACTGTGCCGGTCGGAGAAAAAACGTCCGTAAAAGCAAAGTCCGAGGAAAAGCCGGTCGTGAGCGAAAAGCACGCTCCCCCTGTTATAAAGCTGGACGCTCCTTTAGTAGACAGCCTTACCGATGCCGATGATATTCCGGGAGCGGACAGACGCAGACGTGACAACGGCGGCACAATGAACAGGAATACGGCGAAACGGCTGCTTGACGGCATAATAAAGCCGACAAAGATACGCAATCCGTTTATAGATGAAAATGATGATGAATAAATACGAGCTGAAGCGTATACTGCTTGATTGGTTCTTTCCGAACCGCTGTCCCTTGTGCAGTAAGGTCATAGGAAGAATGGATTATATCTGCGATAAATGCGCCTGTGAATTCGAGTATAACGAAAAAGAGGAAAGCCTTTGCGGCGGCAGGCTGTTAAGCGTATGTCGTTATAACAAAAAGACTTCGCCTGTAGTTATAGGTGCAAAGAAGCACCGTGACGGCAGTAAAATCAGTTTTATGGCATATACGCTTGTACAGAAGATTACAGGGTACTATGAAACTCTGCCGGATGTCATCGTACCTGTTCCTATTTATTATACGGATAAAATCAGAAAAGGCTACAGCCATACCGAGAAGATATGCCGTGAGATTTCCGAAATAACCGGCATACCGACAGTTAACGCCGTTGCCAAAACAAGAAAGACCGCACAGCAGAAAACGCTCGGTAAGAAAGAGCGTGAAAGCAATCTCGACAATTGCTTTACTGTGACAGAGCCGACAAAGCTCAACGGAAAGCATATTCTCATAATTGACGATGTAACGACTACCGGAGCAACGCTGACCGAAATGTATAAAACCATAAACAATTGTGAAGGCTGTTTATGTGCCGCTATAGATTTTGCAGTGTTTGCAAGAACGTAGGAAAACAGCTTTGAAAGTAAAAACGAGCCGTACACCTGAGAGGTGTTTCGGCTCGTTTTTTATATCGATTGTTCTGCTTTAAACCTTCCACCCTGCAGCCTGCTTACGCTCGACTACAAAGCGACGGTATAATCCATCCACAGCCATAAGTTCATCGTGAGTACCCTGCTGAACTATCTCGCCGTGATCGACTACGAAAATACAATCGGCATTATGCACTGTTTTCAGCCTGTGGGCAATCATTATGACGGTCTTGTCGTGGGTCAGCTCGGAAATTGCCTCCATAAGCTCCTTCTCGTTCTCGGGATCGACATTGGCGGTCGCCTCGTCAAGAATGATTATCGGTGCATCCTTCATAATCGCACGGGCAATGGAAATTCGTTGCCGTTCTCCGCCCGAAAGCGTTGCACCGCCCTCACCGATGACCGTGTCGAATCCATCGGGCTTTGCCATAATGAAATCGTAGCAACGGGCTTTTTCAGCGGCGGCTTTCACTTCTTCAAGAGTGGCATCCGGTTTGCCGAAGCGGATGTTGTTGGCAATGGTGTCCGAGAACAGATATGTCCGCTGGAACACGAAGGAGAAATTGCGTATCAGGCTGTCATAGCTGTATTCCCGTACATCTTTTCCTCCAAGGCTGACACTGCCGCCCTGCACATCCCAGAACCTTGCCATAAGATTGCACAGCGTGGATTTTCCGCTTCCGGACGGGCCTACGATGGCAACAGTGGTTTTTTCGGGAACGGTCAGCGACACATCACGAAGAATAGGCTTGCTGTCATAAGAGAAGCTGACGTGGGAAAGGGTAATATCCTCGCACCGAGGTGTCAGATCCTCGTCGTCAATATCCATAGGCTCGACATTCAGTATGGAATTTGCCTTGTCTACACCTATGTCGATCGAGCGGAACAGTGATGAAAAGCTGCCTGCGCTGTCGAGTTGTTCAAACAGAATGAACGAGCATATAAGCATCAGAAGGCAGTTTGAAAGTTCCATTGTGCCGCAAAGACTGAATATTATTGCGGCGGTGCAGACTGCAACACCTGTTAGCTTGTTTATAACAAGCTGTGCCAGCATATAAAGAACCGACGGTATCTCCATAGCAAAGGAAGCCTTGCGGGATTCTTCAACAGCGGCGTGTACCTGAGTTGAGGAATCGTTGGTAAGGTCGAAATTCTTGACCTCAGCGATACCCTGAACATACTCAAGCACCTTAGAAACGAGCCGTTCATCAGCGTCAAATTTACGTTTGCTGAGTGTTTGCTCCGCCCGTTGCATAGCGGCGTTTACAGCAAAAAACAGCACCAGACCGGCAAGTGTGATAAGCCCCATTCTCCAATCGAAGAAAAGCATCATAATCGCAATGATGCCGGAGGTCAGAAATCCCTTTGTCGTGACCATAACCACACGGGTCGCAATGTTGGCCATGTTTTCCATAGTGTTGGTAGTTACGCTTGTTACCTCGCCAAGACTGTTGTCATTGAACCAGCCCATAGGCAGATAGCGCAGATGCTCGGCAATTTCAATACGCTTGTCGGCGCAGGCACGGTAGCCTGCTTTTGTCTGCAGCATAGTGGATTTCATATTTATCGCAATAGTCACAATCAAAGAAACGACTATTATACCAAGACTTGTCCATAGCGTTGACATAGTGACGTTATTGTCAAGAAGTGCCTTAATGACAACGGCGGCGGCAGGAATACGCATAGCAGAGCAGATGGCGCTGATTACTCCGAGCCGGATGGATATGATAAATAATTTGCGGTTTTCTTTTCCGCAGAAGTCAAAGAACTTTTTCAGAGTTTTAAGCATTATACTGCCTCCCCGTTATCTTTTACGCTGATGTGGGCGTCCCACATTGTCTTATACAGCGGACAGGACTTCAGAAGCTCCTCTTGCGTGCCGGCGGCTTCGATATGACCCTGATTTACGACGATTATCTGATCTGCATCGGCAATGGTTGACAGACGGTGAGCAATGACAATTACAGTCTTGCCCTTTACGAGCTTTGCCAGTGCGGATTGAATGACCGCCTCGTTTTCGGGGTCGGTGTATGAGGTCGCTTCATCAAGGATGACGATAGGTGCGTCCTTCAGCATAGCACGGGTAATGGAGATGCGCTGCCGTTCGCCGCCGGAGAGATGTCCGCCTGATGCACCGCACACGGTCTGATAGCCGTTTTCGAGGCTCATAATGAATTCGTGACAGCCGCATTTTTTCGCCGCATTTATGACTTCTTCATCGGTCGCACCTTTTCTGCCCATACGGATATTATCCATTACCGACAGATCGAACAGGTAGTTATCCTGAGAAACACTTGCAATGCGTTTTGTGCATTCGGCAAGCGGCAGGGTACGGATATCCACGCCGCCAAGTTCGATTACACCGTCATTTACATCCCAGAGAGATGCGATAAGACGGGCGATAGTGGATTTTCCGCTTCCCGAAGGGCCGACAAGAGCGTTGACCGTGCCTTGTTCTATATGCAGATCAATGCCGTGAAGCACCTCTTTATCGTGATAGGCAAAGCGGACGTTTTTCAGCTCAATCGAGTTATCGCAAGGCAGCTTTACGGCTTTCTCAGGTCGCTGCATATCCTCGCAGGAAAGCACCTCGGATACTTCGCCGACAATGGTGCGTACCTGCGCTATATCATCGGTATAGGAGAAAGCGGTCATAAGCGGCTGCATTACGCCGAATGACAGCACGATAACAGTAAGAAAGGTTTCGGCTGTAAGCGTACCCTGCATATATAGCAGGCATCCTACAGGCAGAACTCCGAGCAGAGTCGAGGGAAAGATCGCCATTCCTGCGGACTGTCCGAACAGACTGCTTTTCATCCAGTCGATGAAGCAATCTGCGCCTTCTTTTGCGGCGGACACGAACTTTGCATAACCGGTTTTTGATTGCCCGAATGCCTTGATTACCTCAATGCCGCCGATATATTCAACTGCGGTATCGTTGAGCGCTTTTGTTGATGTGACGGTACGCTGAAACTTCTCGTTATAGCCTCTGAACATCGACATAAAGCAGAGCGTACCCAGCGGCAAAACAATGAGCATAGAAAGCCCCATACGCCAGTCATTTGCGAATATCAGTGCAAGTACAGCCAGTGCGCCGACAATGTTGGCGGTCATTTCGGGCAGAAGATGTGCAAGCGTGGTTTCAATAGAATCCACACGTTCCACGATGATGTTCTTGTATGAGCCTGAGGAACGGTCAAGCACAGTGCCGAGCGGCAGTGTCGCCAGCTTGTCCAACAGCATTATCCTCACTTTAGCAAGCACATGGAAGGTTGCGTGGTGGGAAAGGGTAGTTGATACGCTGTGCAATATATAGCGTAAAATCCATAAGCCTGCCATCCATACGCAGAGCGTCAGGTAATATGAAAGCTCTGCTGTGCCGTTTATAAGTGCTGTAATGATTTTGATTATGATAAAATACGGGATAAGCGAGCAGGCAACACCGATAAGCGCAGTAATAACGCTAAGTAAATATTCGCCCCGTCTGCCTTTTGCAAACTCCGACAGCCACGAGAAAACGGAGCGGTTCGTTTTATTGGTTTTGTTCATCTGAAGCTCCTTAGTCTGCGTTATACCGTCAGATGTTTCTTTACGATCCGCTTGCCGATCAGCGCACCGATAAAGGCGGCAACAATTACGCCGATTACTAGCACAACGGATACCCACGACTGTAACAGCTTTGACGCATCAAGGATAGTATCCTGACGACCGTCTGTTACTGCCTGATCTGCCATAGCGCTTGCGGCGATAGCGTAGGGGATTATTGTGCTTCCGAATGCGGCAAGCACCTGATTGATGATATAGCCTATAGTCAGAGCTTTTGCACTGCCGTAGCCTATCTTCCACAGCAGCAGTTCGGTAATGGCACTGGAGAGAATGAAAAGTATGATGTACGGCAGATATCCGCCCAGAATGGCACGGACGATACTGTAAATGAGGATAGCACCCGGCTTTTTCACCTTTGTGCCGATGATGAAGTAGACAATGCCTTCAAGCAGGGCAAAAAATACCGGCATAAGAATTATGGTTATCGGCGTTGCGTATAAAAGTGAGCTTGCAAAGAACAGCACCACATTTATAAGCGCCAGCAGGACAACGGTAATGATGTCCTTGATTTTAAGCTTGTTACGGTTTACGGTTTCCATAGTTATAAACTCCTTTGGTTTTATATGTATTTTTTATTTGAAAGCCACTCAGGGCAGCTGTCACAAAATAAGACCGACAACGACAGACACCGTCAGCACAACGAAGAACAAAATATCCCACGCCGAGAACCGAAGTGACAGGAAATTACTTTTGCGGCGTTTAAGGTCGATGCCCCGTGTTTCTGCGGAAGCTGACAGCGTTTCGGCGATGCGTATTACCCGCAGTGCCATAGGTACTGTCAGAATTTCGATATAGGATGGTAGCGCACGCAGCTTCTGCCACAGCGTCACAAACGCTCCTCGTGTCCGGATTGACTGCCGCAGCAGCTTCATATCTCCCGAAAGCACCGGGAAAAAGCGGAAGATAACCGCCACAATCATAATAAACCGCTCAGGCAGGTGCATATTTCGCAGTGCGGCAAGGGTGCGGCTTGCTTCATTTCGTCCGATAAGCGTCATCATAGAAATTCCTATGGCAATTATTCGTGGGAACAGCACCAGTATAAACGAGAACAGTGTGTCAGGCAGAAGAACGTTTGCCGCCCACAGCGCACCAAAGCTCGCACTGCCGAAAAGCGCCGTTATGAGTCTGCCGTCAGCGGCAGTCAGAAGCATCAGCGCCGCATAAGCGGCATATACAAGGTGATTGTCCGATGTGGATATAACGATAGTCAAGACTAACCAGTAGAGCAGCTTAGTCGCAGGATGAAACCGCTCCTTGTATTGCTTTGGCGGCGAAACCTTTGTCGGATGGAAGCACTCCATATACCGCCGCACCGCCTGCAGATCCTGTTGTGACCGAATGAAAAATTCCGTGTCGGCGTGACCGTCACACAGCCCGATACAGCGGTCGCAGGCATCTGCTATCAGTTCAAGATCGTGTGTAATGATAAGAACGGTCTTTTCTTTTCCCATCTCACGAATCAATTCTGCACACCGTTTCAGGCTTTCGGCATCCTGCCCGGCGGTTGGTTCGTCCAGTATGATAATCGGTTTATCGGAAAGATATGCCATCATCAGCGTAAGTCGCTGCATCTGCCCGCCTGAGAGGGAAAACGGGTGGCGGTCACGGCATTCCCACATATCCATACTTTTAAGAAGCGTTTCCGTTTTCTTTTCAAATTCATCCGTTATCTTATGTCCGTATTGAAGCTCGTGCAGGACGGAATTTGTGAAGAATTGGAACTCCGCCTCCTGCATTATGAAAAGAACCTGTTTTTGCAGCTGCTTCGGCTTCTGAGCCTTGCCGAACAGGGAAATCTCTCCGCCTGTAGAGTGGTAAAGTCCTGCGATCAGCTTGCCGAGAGTGGTCTTGCCGCAACCGTTAGCACCTACCAGACCGACGATTTCATGCGTGCAAACGGAAAAATTTACGTCTGAAAGTATTGCTCTGTTTTTCCTGCCGTATTCATACCGAAGGTCTGAAACAGAGAGTGCCTGCGGCATATTTTCGGGTTGCGGCGGCCTTTCCGCCACGGTGATTTTTTCAAGGTCAAGTGTACGCAGACAAAGCGAGTGCAATTGCAGCGGCAAAAGCGCTTTTGCCTTCTCGGCAGTGTATTTATGCTTTATCTCGCCGTTTGCCATAATCCAATATTCGTCGGCAATATCTGCAAGATAATATAAGCGGTGTTCGCTGAGCAGCAGAGTCTTTCCCTGCTTTTTAAGCTTAAGCAGAATATTTTTCAACTGCTGTGTCGCCGCAAAGTCAAGGTTTGCCGTAGGCTCGTCAAGAAGAAAAATATCCGTATCCATTGCCCACGCAGAGAGTATGGAGATTAATTGTCGCTCACCGCTTGACAGCTCATAGACGTTGCGGTTTTTCAGATGCTCAAGGTGAAATGTCCGAAAGGCCTCATCGACCCTATCCCGTATCTTTTCCTGAGGCAAGCCGTGGTTTTCAAGCCCGAATGCGACCTCGTTTGAACTGTTTACAGTGAAAAACTGACTGCGAGGATCCTGAAAGACCGATGCCGCAAGCTCCCCGATTTCACCGATACTAAGGTCTGCTGTGTCCTGCCCGTCTAAGCGGCAGAAGCCTGTCAGCTCTCCCTCGTAAAACTGCGGTATCAGACCGTTTATACATCGCAGTAGCGTGGACTTGCCGCAGCCGCTTCCGCCGCAAAGCACCACGCATCGCCCTGCAGGAATATTTCCGCTGACTTTTCGGAGCGTAGGTGTGTTTTCTTCCGAATATTGAAATTCGAATTCAAAATCTATCATAGGTATCTCTTTTCTGTAGGTTAGGATAGTCTAACCATATGCTGTAAGAAACGGGCGGCATCACCGCCCCTGAATTAAAAGCTGTTATTTCAAAGTAAGGCACAGCTGTCGCCAACCGGCATTGGTGAAATCCAAAATCGAGCGTAAGCAGGCGAACATCCTGTCTTCGTCCGGGCGTTTATCCAGCAGCTGACGAAAATTCCAGAACTGCGCTCCCATAATAAGACGGATAGCATCGGCGTTTGGCTTTTTCCCGTAAACACGGAAAAAGAAATCGACAGTTTGCTGTGTTTTATGCTCCATAAGGTCGTTCAGCATTGTTTCAACAGAGCTTCCGTCACTGCGGCTGAAGAATAAGGTGCAGTCGTCATAGTGCGAGGCAAGCAGTTCAAAGTATATTTTTTCCTCAGCGTTTATGGCACTGAGAATATCTTCCGTCTTTGCACTGAGCATTGCCTTTTCGTATTCCTTTGCGACAGGTGCGAACATAACCTTCATCGCTTCAAAAAAATCCTGTAGCAGAGCGACAAACAGTGCGTCTTTATTCTTGTATCTTGTGTAGATTGCTCCGGTGGTGACGCCGGCTTTTTCGGAAATCTTGTGGAGCGAGGCTTTACAAAAGCCGTAAGCAAGAAACTCTGAATATGCCGCCCTGATGATTTTGTCATCAAGCGAATGATCCTTATTTGCCAATACTCCACCTCCAAAAATCAATAACACTGTTATCAATAACGATGTTATTATAGCATGGCAGGCGGTAAATGTCAAGAGGTATGTAAGCTGTTTTCGTGGCTGTTTTGCGCCTTGATATACGGCGGGGAATGTGGAACGCAGAAAAATATATTTGTCCGACAGATTTACTTTGGCTGTAATCTTTTGCTTGGGGGCAGGGAGGAAAACTCAACTCGGTTACGGGAAAAGTTTACAATGAGATTCGGCTTATTGATGGGATTTACAGCAATATGACAATTTGATGGGAATTCTGCGTGGAATTTGACAGTGGAAAATATATTTGTTGTGTGATAATATGAAAAATAGTAAACGGAATGTGCAAATTTTATATCGGTTATATCAAAATACACGTTTCGTATGCAGTAAAGCCGCAAGGCTGTCATTATTCAAACGGAGGAAATCAGATGCAAGCGAGAGATTTAAAAAACATTATCGAAAGTGAAAATCATGAACTGAAAACTCAGTTCTGCAATGTTCCGTTTACAATTACTCCCGACAGGAACATTTATAACATTATCAGAAACAAGTACAAGGAACTGGCTCTTGAAGCGCAGACAAAATTCGCAGAGATAAACGAGCAGTTTGAGGATCTTGACGATCTTATAAACAATGCTCCGAGCGCTTTTGTATACTGCATTGAAAAGGCTCTGCTCGAACTGATACAGGATATAATCAGCGTGGATATTTATACAATAGATAAAGATGCTGTTGTGAATATGGCTTTTGACGGCGTGTATTTTGACGAATTCACAGAAGCATTCAAGGTCATTGACAAGAAGTATGAAAAGATACTTACCGATCTTAATGATGCCGAATATGCAAGAGAACTGAGAAAAGAGAGCAGACCTCGCTGGCAGTCGGCTACATTCGGCGGAAATGCCATAAATGCCTGGTCAAATCAGCTTGATGCAACGGCAATGAATATCACCGAAGGTATAGCGCACAGCCTTGTTAATGCGGTCGGAAATATGATGAGCCGCAGCTATGCACGTTCACAGATAAAGGAACTTTTTAACACAATGAGTCTTCGTCAGGATATGGTGAACAGTGTTTATGATTCCTGCTTCAATCTGCATTTATTACTGCTTGATATAGTAGAGAAGAACACCGCAATAAAGTTTGACGGTACTGTGAGTGCGGCTGATACGCAGAAAGCACAGGCTATGTTCAACAATATGATGTCTATAAGTCTTCCCCCCGAAAAGAGAGATGCTTTTATCGTGCAGATATTCGAGCTTGATCCTTACGAGGACAGTTTCTATTCAAAGCTGATTGATACAATGGGCGATGAGGATGACTCCATAGGAAAATTCTCCGAATTTTTCGGCGTGAATATATTCGACATCAAGAACGATATCCTTGCTCGCTTTGTAAACGATAATATCGGTGAAACCGAAGAAGATGCCGTGAAGTGCAAGGGGCTTATGGAGGAGTATGCCGCAAAGATAGGGCTTAGCACCGTACAGATTGTACAGGCAAGGAATATAGTGGAAGAACGTCTTAAATATTTCAATGACCTATATTGCACCGTAGACGGCGTTCTTATGGACTCAAGAACGGAAGCGGACCTTGCAAGAGAAGAACTTCCGCAGATTACGGCGATATTTGAAACGGTTACAAAGCCGACCGACAAGTCTGACCTTGATTATGAAAACGACCTTATCGAAAAGAGAAAGCAGATAGATTCGTTCAAAACAAAAGTGAAGGACAAATATCTTGAAAGTATAGATGCGTTGCTTTCCGATTTCGACAGGCTTTTCAGGAAAGAGGGAAAATTTGATCATAGCCTGACGAGAGAAGAAGCTGGGGCAATAAGAGCCTTTGAATATGTAAAGGGCATGAGAATAACATCTTTTGAAGAGCGTGACAACGCTGTTAAGATGCTGACCGAGCGTTTGTCGCATCTCGGTATAACCGAGGCACAGGCGGAAAACGCTTACGCTTATCTGGACGAGGTCGAAAAGAACCTTTGTGTAATTGACGGAATACAGTTTGCAAACAGGGAAGAGGCATTAAAGGCTACCGCAGAGCTTAACGAGATAACGGCAATAGTAAATGCCGTGCCGAAGCCTGACAAGAACAGCGTTCTTCCTTATGAGAAAATGCTCGACGAAACAAAGGCAAAGCTGGAATCTTATGAAACAGACGTAAAAAACAAGTATATCGGAATTATCGAGCAATACAAGGCAAAGTTCGACACAACATTCCGTACGGTAGGATTTACGGTGTATGAAACAAGAAAAGAAGCGGCGGCACAAAGAGCGCTGAATTTTGCAAAGAGCGTGATTCCCAAGGGCTACACCGAGCAGGATCTGATTGATGCAAGGCAGAAGGTCGATGAATTTCTGTTAACGGTAGGAATAACCTTTGAGGAAGCTGAGCAGGTTAGTGAGCTATTCAGGCAATGCTATCTCAATGTCAATACCGTTGACGGAATTGCTTTCAACAGCAAGGAAGAAGCAGAAGCGGCAAGAGCCGAGCTTGCGGAGATTACCGCTATAATGAGCGATGTACCGAAACCGAATCCCGATCTTCTTCTCGATTATGAGCAGAAGCTGTTCGATGTAAAGGCAAAGCTCGAAAGTTACAAGACGCCCGTAAAGGATAAGTATATTGCGATTATTGACGATTATATAGCAAAGTTTGATACGACCTTCAAGACGACAGGAGCGTTTTCAAAGGCTGAAACACGTCAGCAGGCGGCGCAGATAAGAGCATTGAAGCTGGTAAAATCCATAGCTCCGACCGGTTGCACCTATGATGACGTTGACAAGGCAATAAAGGCGCTTGATGACACGTTGCCGAAGCTTGGCATAGACAAGGCACTCGCAACCGATGCGACAGATTACATACAGGCACAGGAGGACAAGCTGAATACGGTTGACGGAGTGGTTCTGCCTGACAGAGAGAATGCCGCCCTTGCCAAAAAGGAGCTTGAGGAGATACAGAATATAATGTTCAAGGTCACACCTCCGCAAAATGAGCCTTTACTGAGCTATGAAAGAAACTTGCTTGAAATCGAGGATAAGCTGTCACAGCTCAGGACTCCCGTAAAGGATAAGTATATAGGTATTATCAAAAAGCATCTGGTGGATTTTGACGAAAAGTTCAGAAAGGTATCACTTATCAAAACCGCCGCAACAAGAGAAGAAGCGGCAAAGGAAAGGGCTCTTAAATTCGTGAAGAGCAAGACTTACAACACAGTAACCGATGTCAATAATGCAAGGAACGAGCTTGCAGGGCTTCTTCCCGAACTCGGCATAACATCAGAGCAGGCGACCGAAGCAAATGAATATCTCACAAATACCGAAAACAAGCTGAACGGAACAGCACCGCAATCAAAGCTGAAAGGCGTTTTCGGTATGTTCAAGAAGTAATATCGGTATAAAAGTAAACCGACATATAAAATTATCCCGCACCTCAGAGTGCGGGATAATTTTTATGCGTTGTCAGTTGTTTCTTGAGCATTTTTCCGCATCAATGGCGAGAACCAGCATCAATACATACAATGCGTCCTGTGGGTCTTGCACATCAAGCACATAGGTATCTGTCCAGTTCCAGATTTCTTTGGATACACAAGCTATGTAACGACCGGTACAGTCACGGATGTTATAATCCCACTCAAGCCAGTCGCCGTCTATATTCCAGCCGTTATAATCAATGTTGAATCTGGGTCTTATGAATGTAAACTCTTTGCTGATGCAGCCGACATAACGAGAGTCGACATACATCTCAAACTTCGGAAGCCAGGTAAACACCTTTTCCTTAATGTATCCGACCTCTTTTCCACAGGAGTTATAAATACGGAGCAGGTGTCCCCATGCAAGCTCACCTTTTACAACGAACGCAGTATTTCCGGCTTCATCATAAATGTCGTAGCTGTCAAACCACGAGAATAATCTTTGCTTGAATAAAAGTTTCATTTATTACTTTCTCCTTGATGCGTGAAAATACATATTATCTGCCACTAAATCTTTAGCCGGAATAATTCCGGTTTTCAAGTTCAGTATAGCATATCGGGATTTAAAAGTCAAAGGTGATTATGTTATAATTACGGCGGTGTCAGGGCAGTGCTGTTAGTGACAGCAAAATGTGGGAAAATTTTTATGCGTTTTGTACTACCGTACACAAAAAATTCCACGCCCATATATATGAGCGTGGAAAAATGGTGGAGCCGAGGAGAATCGAACTCCTGTCCGAAAACCGATCCGCCAACCTTTCTACACGCTTAGTGAAGTCTTTTGAAATTCCCTTTCTCCTCTCCGGCTCACAGGATAGAAGTCCGGTAGTCCTTTGATGTGTTGACGGTTACAGGACTCTCACCGAAAACATTGGCTGTTAGTCGACGCCCTTTATAGAGCCACAGCGCTCTCTACAAGGACGGTAGCGCACTTAGGCAGCTACTAATTCAGATCTATTGTCTGCGTTTAATTTTAAAAATGCCCCGTTTAAAGAGATAAGGCGATCTCTGCGTGCTTAGCCGGGTTCACAATCCCCGTCGAAACCTTTACGGCCCCGTTTGTTTGGATAATTATTGTAGCACAAAGGAATAGATTTGTCAAGGAGAAATTTGCACTTTTATGAGGTGCGCGGGCGTTTTTTCGTGATGTCCGATTTTTCTTGCGAAATTTTACCGCATCGGATGCGTACAATATATTAAATTTTTGGATAAATCTGTCGATATAAATATAAAGGGCTTGTTGCAAAAATACATTTTGTATCATTCAAGGAGAGAAAATTATGGATAACACTGCTAATTATCAGAATAATACACAGAATTTCAAGTTTTGCAGAAAATGCGGAAGAAAACTGCTTGCCGATGCGGAATTCTGCGACAGCTGCGGCACAAGGCAGATAAGCACCGAAACGGCAGATATTGCTGAAACTGTTTCAGAGCCTGATGTGCAGTATAGTAACCCACAGCTGGTAACACCGCTGCCCGTATACAACGGAAATAACACGACAGCCGGTAATGCGGGAGTGCAGTATCCTCAGAAAAAAAGCAAGGCACCGCTGATAATCGGAATATGCGTCGGGGTGCTTCTTGTTATCGTTTCTATAATAGTCACAGTGTTGGTTGTTTCATCATTGGGCGGGAAGGATTCACAGAGCTTCGGAGAAGTATCGGCACCGGCTACATCGTACAATAACGGCAATTCTCAGAACACATTGCCTGAAACAAGTGCACCCGATAATAATAGCAGTGCGCCTGTGACGGATCTTAAGCCGGGTACTGCTGAAATCAACCGTAGCGGAAGCAGTGAAACAAGCGGAAACTCGTTCTTGGTTCATGACGACGGTGTATATCTGCTTGGCATATCAAATGTGAACGATGCTGTAACCGATGGATATGCGATTTCGGCAATGATTCCCGACTCATATTTTGTTGAGGGAAAACAGTTCGATAAGACCGCTTTATCGTTATCGAATTGCTATGGCGAGTATTATGTTATGGAAGACGGAGTGAACAACGTATATACCACTAAGGATAATCCCGAAATGTTTGTATATATGACGGTTACACTTCTGAAAATAAGTGGTAATTCGGCTGAGTTTAAAATAGAAGCGGCAATATCATACGAGCAGGAAGAATTCACTTTTGAGGGCAGAGGATATTCGGTCGACAGCTCAAACAGCGGAGGTCAGACTGTAGCACCCGATTCGAATTATACTCCGTCGGTAAAGCCGACTATACCGACGATAAATAACTGCAGTGTTTGTCACGGAAGCGGATTGTGTCAGGTCTGCCATGGCAGAGGCGGTATGTCGTACAATACATACGGACAGGGCGGCGATGGCTGGGTAGTATGCCAGGGCTGTAAGGGAAACAGAAGATGTAAGTATTGCAACGGAACGGGAAAAAATTAAATATAAGCAGAGCCGCAGTAATAATTGCGGCTCCGTTTTTTGTTTCCGGCAATAACAGTCAACAAACGTTCCTATGTTAAAATTTTGTCAGCTTGCATATTTAACATCACCTGTCCGTCACGGCTAAAAGATAAAATATTGACGACTTCCTGAAATATCTTGAAAACTGATTTTTAACAATACCCCTTGCCTCTCAAGACAGGCAAGGGGCAAACTATATAAAACTATATAAAAATAAACCCGTAAGAAAATCTTACGGGTTTGGTGGGAGCGGGTGGATTCGGACCACCGAAGCGAAACGCAACAGATTTACAGTCTGCCCCCTTTGGCCACTCGGGAACACTCCCATATTAAGTTAAAGAAAAAATTGGAGCTGGTGGACGGACTCGAACCCCCGACCTGCTGATTACAAATCAGCTGCTCTACCAACTGAGCTACACCAGCTTGTTAATTTGTTTCTTGTCAACCGACGTGTTATATTATATCATATCGAAAACCGCTTGTCAAGAGTTTTTTAAAAATTTTTTAATTTTTTTACTCTCGGCTTCATCGGCTTTTGCTGTGCCGTGACAACAGATAATATTCTATCACAAAGTCAAACGTTTGTCAACCCTTTTTCGACAATTTTTTGATTTTTTTGAACGAAAATTGCAAAACCGCTTTGCAATGCGGCAAAGCGGTAAAAAGCAATATCGGATATTATCAGAGCTTGCGGTAGTCGCACAGTACCGTATTAGTCATAAGCCAGCTAAGACAATCCTCAAACAGCACGCCAAGTCGTGGCTCGGTGCCGTAGCTGTAGGTGGTTTTAACGGCAATTTCCGTGAACGTGGTTGCACGGTTAAGGGCAATAGGCAGGCTTTCGCCCTTCAGCAATGATGCGGTAAGCACTGAAGTGAAGATGTCGCCTGTGCCGGGGTAATGTACGGGAATATGATCCCAGTCTATACGCCAGAAGCTGCCGCTTTCCTTGTCGAAGCCTACGTTAGAGAGCTTCTGACCGTCATCGTCTATCAAAGGTACTCCCTTTATTACTACTATTCCGGGCTTGTCGCTGAGGCGGGCAAGCCACGAGCGTGCCTGTGCCACCGACATTACGGGAGGGCATTCCTCGCCGAGAAGCATACACGTTTCGGTGAGGTTAGGTGTTATAACATCTGCGGCATCAACAAGCTCCTTCATCCTGCGGATAAGTTCAGGGGTATAAGTGCTGTAGGGCTTTCCGTTATCGCCCATTACCGGATCCACTACTTTAAGTGAGTCGGGGTTTCCGTGAAGGAATTCAAGACAGCAATCCACCTGTTTCGGAGATGAGAGAAAACCGCTGTAGATTGCATCAAACTTCAGATGCAGTTTTTCGTAGTGATTATAGCAGGCTGAAATATGATCCGTGAGATCCTCCATAGCAATATCGGTAAAGCCGCCGGTGTGAGTTGACATAACGGCGGTCGGCACCGGACAGACCTGTATCCCCATAGCAGAGATAACGGGCAATATAACAGAAAGCGAACATCTTCCATAGCCGGAGAGGTCATGGATAGCCGCTATTATTTTATGCTGTGACATTAAAAAACGACCTTTCTTTTTTACACATACATTTATTTTAGCACAAAATTATCATATTGTCGAGATGTAAATTTTATATAGCTCACTTTATTTCTGATGCACAAAGAGGATAATAAGGCAAATTCTGATGTCAGATTTATCAAGCTATAATTTTTTAACGGCGGCACATTATATTATCGAGCCGAAAAAGGCGGTTATGAAAGGAAACGGAAAAATGAGCAAGAAAACTTCCAATAATATGATATGTGCCGCTACCGCAATGGTGGCAGGCGGCATCGCTTTTGCCGCAACAAAGGCTATGACCTCAAACAAGACGCAGAATGTCAAGAAGGCAACCGGTAAAGCGATAAAAGCTGTAGGGGCGGTAATAGAATCGCTCCAGATGTAACGAGCTTACAGCAAAAAGCCGTTCACGAGCCGTTTTTGGTAAGTGGACGGCTTTTATCTGTCGAGACTATTATAATCGCCGCTTTTAAAAACAAATATATTCGGCATCAAGCAAATAATAAGGCGAGGGTAGGTTTGACTTTGCGGCGGTATGGTGTTATAATTTATTATGCTATCAAATGATAAAGGCAAGAGATAAAAGCATGAGATAAAGGCAAGGTGCATTTATGATAACAGGACTGAGAACGAGAGAGCCACTCGGATTTACTAAATTCATTGAGATAATTCAGCAGGCTGCCGCAAAAAAGGGAAGCGTGTTTTTCCTTGATTGCAAAGAGGGTCATGAGCAGGTGAAGAACGGGCTGATTGCAAGCGATTGCAGCGGCTGGCTTGTGCCGGCGGAAGAAGCGGAGGAGTTCAATGCGGAATATATGGATTTCAGCGAGTGTGATTGCTGGGATAAGTATTTTGCGTGGGAAACCTGGTACGAGGACGAAAATGGCGAGCTGAAGATAGATGTTTCGGTAGTGTAACATTGATTGCGACAGTTACCGCAGGTAAATAAAACGCCGTAAAAGCGACATCGTAAAATAAAAAACGAAAATGTAAATTTTTGTGCTTGACAAATGTAAAATTATCTGATATAATAAACAAGCTGATTTGCGGGGATGCTGGAATCGGCAGACAGGCAAGCTTGAGGTGCTTGTGTCAGTATTGGCGTGTGGGTTCAAGTCCCATTTCCCGCACCATATTTTCTTTATGAAAAAGATATTATGCCCGCAAACGGCTTGACAAAGCCACTTGCGGGCATATATCTTTGCAAAAATCAAAAATACGCATCCGTAGATATTTTTTGAAGGAAAAAGGATTTGAACCCCCTTGTATAAAATATTTTCTTTCAAATTTATTCACAATGCGCAATCAGCCTGCGAGAGCCGTAAAAGGTAATCGCAGGCTTTTTTTATTTTTCGCAAACTGAACGAAAAAGATTTTCAGGGGAATGAACCTCCCCTCTTATAAAAAATTTTAATACATATTTATATAATATGCACAAGCACCTGTGTCGGCTCCGGGATTGCCCGAAAGCCATTCACAGGTGCTTTTTTTGTTTTCAGGAAAAATACAAAAAAGATTTTTTGGGGCTTGAACCCCAAGATTGGAGGACACGATGAATCTCATTCAGAAAGAAATGCTGCTCAAGGCGGAAAGGCTCGGCTACACCGTAGAGGCGGCAGACGCAAACTCTCCCCTCGAGGTGAAAAAAGACGGCAAGGACATTTGCACTATCCATAGCGACAAGATGACCTTTAAGCGGGGCGAGGACAATACGCTCCTCGAACAGCTCATAAACATCTACCACACCGTTCAGGAATACACCGCAGCCTATGAGAAAGCCCCTGAGCTTAAAGCGGTTGAGAATTACAAGCTGCTCTCCGAGTTCAACGGAACGGTGCTTGCGGCAAAGGATATGGGCTTTAACGGCTTTCAGTTTGTAACATGGGGACGCTGCAGCGACGGAGTAACAGTTACACTCGGACACTATCACGGAGATGATTATGCTGCGGCAAAGGAGGACTTCGCAACCCGCTCTGGACTTATCTCCAGCCACAGACTCTTCACAAATGAGGAGCTTGCGGAGATAAAAAGCTGTGTGGAGTTTACCCTCGACAATGACGAGGCTCTGACCTTTGAGGGCGAGAAAAAGCTAAACGAGCTTGCAGATAAAATAAATGAAAGCCTGCCCGAACAGACGGCGCCCAAGCAGACGACCACACCGCAGATTTCAATGTGAAAGGAGAACGCCATGATAAACCTGTATGTTAAAAACGGAAATTATAGCCTCGCAATAACGCTCCCTTCGGATTATTTGAGAGAGGAACTTCACTATGCCGATGTGAGCTTCAGCACACCCGTCAGCGGTACGGAGGATATATCCGTAACCCTTGTTCCCAATGCGGAACACCCCATAGCGCAGACCGTCTTCGACAGACTGCTCCCCACGGACAAAATAACAGCCTTAAACGACCTTTGTGAAGCCGTTGAGAACGCTTGGAGAACAGGATACGCCGAAACAGAGAAAGCCTTTATTTCGCAGGATCTGAAAGGCACACAGGCAATGATGGACTGCGTTCAGCAGCTCGAACAGCAGGCAAAGGAAGAAGTCAAACAGTATAAGGAAATGAGTATGTAACGGCATTGACCACAGCATAGAAAAACCGGCGAGAGGAGGTGATAATATGAACGAAGGCAGAGTCAAAATGCTCAAGGAGCAGTATCCGCCCGGCACAAGAATTCAGCTTGACCACATGGGCGATGATCCGCACCCAATTCCCGACGGCACAAAAGGCGTGGTAGACCTTGTGGACGATATCGGAACGGTACATTGTACCTTCGATAACGGCAGACAGCTTGGATTGTGTATGGGCGAGGATTCGTTCCACAAGATAGCCGAACCGAAACAGGATACGGGTCCCAAGCTGTCTATGTGACGCAATCCCATTAATTAATGAAAGGAATGTTGACCGCAGCTATTAAATTTTTCGATTGCTTTGCGGGTATAGGCGGTTTCAGAAGCGGACTTGAAAAAGCAGGAGGCTATGAGTGCATAGGCTTCTGCGAGATAGACAAGAACGCCGAAGCTGCCTACAGAGCAATGTATGACACCAAACAGGAGGTATTCTACAATGACATCACCAAAATCAACGCAGAAGAAATGCCCGATTTCGATCTGTTTGTCGGAGGTTTTCCCTGTCAGCCATTCAGCGTGGCGGGAAAACGGCGCGGATTTGAGGACACAAGAGGCACTCTCTTCTATCATATCGCCCGAATTATCAAGCATAAGCGACCTGCAGCTTTTCTCCTTGAAAATGTTCCCGGTCTGCTATCGCATGGTGAGGGGCAAACTTACCTCACGATCCTCCGCACGCTTTCGGAACTGGGGTATTGTATTGAATGGTTTGTGCATAACAGCGCAGGCTTCGGAGTCCCGCAGTCCCGTAAGCGAGTGTATATTGTCGGATATCTTGGAACAGAATGTGCCGGAAAAATATTTCCTGTCGAATGCCTCGCTACTAAAAATCCTAAACGGCTCATCGACGGCCCGCAGGGTTCGAGAGTGTACTCCACAGACGGCACAGCCGTAACACAGTGCGCAGGCTCGGGCGGCGGAGGCGGCAAAACAGGTCTGTATATAGACCTTAACGCCGATCCCGAGCTTACAGAGCTTGCACGCTGTATCCTTGCAAGATATGACGCTGGCGTAAGCAATCACCGAGGCTGTGCCTCGGGAGTGCTGGTGGAGGAGCAGCCTCGAGCCGTTCTCTGCCCCGAAAAGGAAAAAACTCGTCAGAACGGCAGACGGATGAAAAATCCCAACGAGCCTATGTTTACAATAACCGTTACCGACAGACATGGAGTCGTCCACAAGGGCAGAGTACGCAAGCAGATGCCCATAGAGTGCTGGCGGCTTCAGGGATTTTCGGACAAGCAGTTCAAGGCTGCAAGCTCCGTCATAAAGTCCGACGGGCATTTATACAAAATGGCAGGAAACGCCGTTACGGTAAATGTAATAGAGGCTATAGGCAGGAAGATAAAGACGGTGATTTTTGACGGAGGTGCAGAATGAGCGCTGTAAACGCAGGCGAGATATCCTATGAAGGCTTTTCCATCTTTGACAGAGAGGCTCTCTTCACAAACTACCGCATAGACCGCAGTACCGTCCCCGAGGGCTTGTACGCATACGACCTTCGTGACGAGTGTGACGGCGAGATATGCCAACTCAAATCCCATGTGCTGGTAAACCATTGGGGAACAATCCTTGTGCGTGAGCCGTTTGAGGACGCAGCGGAAGGTATAGAGGTAACTCCCGAGGATTACAGCTACGAGGGAGAAACGCTGACGCTCGCAGAGTTTCTGAATCCCGAGCCAAAGGCGTCATTTACGCTGACAATGGAATAAAACTGCAATCAGCCTGTGAACATCAGGCGTAACGCAGACTCGCACTTCTTTCGGTTGGGCAGATACCGCCAATGTTCACAGCAGCATTGCCGAGGAGGTGAAAATTATTCCTAACTATATTGTAAACAGAGTACATTTTGACGGTGACGAGGAACAGATAAGGCAGATGCTCGACTTTATCAAGCCGAACATCACCAATGAGGAAGAAGAACACGATACTGTCATCGACTTCAACAAAATAATTCCTATGCCCGAAGGTCTGGACCTTAACGCAGGAAGCGTGGAAAGACGTGCGGTCACCGCATATCTTGTAGCTGTAAACCCGTTTACAAAGGACTTTGGAGTGGATAAATTCTCCGAAAGCGAGTTTACTGAGCTTGCAAACAGTCTTGTAAAGAGATACAATCTCACAAAGGGCGATATATACGATGATAAGGTCGATCCGCAGGAGGTTGAACACGGACAGCAGTACATTGATAATATCAAAAAGTACAATGCCCCGACCTGGTACGAATGGCGTATTCAGAATTGGGGCTGTAAATGGAATGCGAGCTGTCAGCGTATAGGCGAAAACAACACTATATATTTCGACACTCCCTGGGCAACACCGACGCCTGTGCTTCAGGCGTTGTCGGAAAAGTTCCCAGGTCTTACTATAACCTGCCATTGGGCAGATGAGGACTTCGGCGTTAATGTCGGAGAGGCTGTGTTTGAAAACGGTGAAATAGCAGGTCTGGACTATTATGAGGCTTGCTCGAAACAAGCGTATGAGCTTGCCGCAGAGCTGTGGGAGCTTGACCTTGCGGCGGAGGGCTTTGTCTTTGACGAGGAAAAACAGACATATATCCGTTCCTCGCCCGATGAGAGCAGCGAGCCGACCTCGTCTGAAACAACTCCCAAGATGGGATAAATAAAACTGCAATCAGCCTGTGAACATCAGGCGTAACGCAGACCCACACATCTTTTTCGGCTGGGCAGTACCGCCGATGTTCACAGCAGGTATTGCACCGAAAGAGGTGATGAAAGTCAACAGCTTTATGAGCTGGATAGGCGGCAAGAAATCCTCCCGCGACATCATTATTCCGAGATTCCCAGTGTACTATGAAAAGTACATAGAGGTCTTCGGAGGCGGCGGTTGGATTCTCTTTGCAAAGCCGCCCGGCAACGATCATGAGATCTTCAACGATTTCAACAGCAACATCTCAAATCTCTACACCTGCGTTCGTGACCACAGTGCCGAGCTTATAGAAAGCCTGCGGTTTGTGCTTAACAGCCGAGAGGACTTCGACAGAATAAAGCACATTATAAGCGAAAAGGCAGAGATAGGAGATGTAAAACGAGCAGCGGAATTCTATCAGCTTATCCGTTACAGCTACGCAAGCGGCTGCGACAGCTTTGGAGGAAAGCCCCATTCCATGTGGGGAAACTTTCCCCTCATAGAACAGGCTTGCCGCAGACTGCAAAAGGTCGTAATTGAAAACAAGGACTTTGAGAAGCTCATCACGCAGCAGGACAGCGAGGTGAGCTTTTTCTATTGTGATCCGCCGTACTTCAATACGGAAAGCTATTATGAAAATGTAGGGTTTACCACAGCCGACCACGAACGCCTCCGAAATATCCTTACGGGGATAACGGGAAAGTTTATGGTATCCTACAACGACTGCCCCGAAATTCGCAGTCTTTATGAGGGATATGAGATGTACTCGTATGAACGCATCAATAATATCCGTCAGAGATTTGACGGCGGCAGTATGTTCGGCGAGCTGCTCATAGCCAATTACGACATGGGAGAGCGTCTTAACACAAGCAGACAGCTTTCCCTTTTCGATTTTGAACAAGGAGAAAATGATGTTAACATTTGATTGCAGGGTTACAAAGAACGGTAATCTGAAGCTCACAAAACAGGCACAGGACATCCTCGGTGTTTCCGAGGGAGATACAGTCAGGGTAAGCGTTTACGGCGACGGTATCCGCATTCCGCAGGAGATACTCGACACCGCAGGTCTCGACGCTGACGGCAATCTCGAGATTTATGCTGACGAGGGCGTTGTGGTAGTTCAGGAGGCGGACGAGGATGAATAATACCGATATCGTGCTGTTCAGGCATGAGGAGTTCGGTGAGATACGCACACTTGAAATTAACGGTGAGCCTTGGTTTGTCAGCAAGGATGTGGCATTGACATTAGGATATACAAATCCAACAAAAGCACTTAATGACCATGTTGACAAAGAAGATATGAGTTTTAACGAAACGTTAAAACTCAGCAGACAGTCGGGAGTTTGGCTTATCAACGAAAGCGGTCTGTACAGCCTTATTCTTTCAAGCAAGCTACCCAATGCGAGAGCATATAAGCGTTGGGTGACTTCGGAGGTGCTTCCCTCTATCCGAAAGCATGGCGCATACCTTACAGCCGAGGCTCTGCATAAGACATTGAGCGATCCGAGAGAGCTTGCGAAGCTCCTCGCCGCACTTGCAGACGAGCAGGAGAAAAATCGTCAGCTTGCCACAGAAAACGCATTTCTTACAGTAAAGGCAGGATATTACGACAGGATTCTGGGCAGCAAGAATTCCGTACCCGTAACGCAGATCGCAAAGGACTATGGAATGACGGCGGTTGCGTTTAACAAAATGCTGCACGAATTCAAGGTGCAGTATCCCGTAGGAAAGGCTTGGGTGCTGTATGCAGATTATGCAAATAAGGGCTACACGCAGAGCAAGACCTATTCCATCACCGAGGAGAAAAGTGTGATGCATACCTGCTGGACACAGTCGGGGCGGCTGTTCTTGTATCAGTTCCTTATGGAAAGAGGAATCCTGCCCGTATGCGAACAGGAGGAGTAATGGAGAGGCTATACAGATATTCCGCCGCAGAAGCGAAACGCAATGATGAAATCGAAGCGTGGAGGAACAGCCAAAGAGAGAATATCCGCTGTAAGGAGTTCCTTGACAAGCAGGTCTCCGAAAAATTCGACGGATATAGACTTCCCTCGGAGTGTGCCGAGCTTACTGTAAAGGAGTTCGGCTTTGATCGCACTATGTGGGTAATAGCCAACAGCATAAAGCTGCGCGAGGGCGACGGCAGAATCCATCGTGAAAATCGGGAATGGGCAAATTCATTCTACATCCCGAAAAGCGACTCCAATTACAGCTTCTCCCTCAGATCGCATAGCTGTATCGTGGACGGACTTGCGGCACAGGTGCAGAGAATGTACGCCGAGCTTAATCTCTTT
>ERZ856578.2617-NODE-2617-length-29298-cov-4.450053_pt1 | contig 29298 bp, 29 predicted proteins | sample MGYA00514384_ERZ856578 | MGnify/ENA primary metagenome ERZ856578 (study PRJEB29103, sample SAMN06111958) | human gut metagenome | biome: human gut; feature: ankylosing spondylitis patient; material: healthy_person | host: Homo sapiens | place: China:Hangzhou... | reverse complement strand
TTCAATACGGACGAATGGAGGCGGAAGTACATGACATTCGAATATATGCTCAAAGAACGCGAACGCAAAGGCATAGAACAAGGACGCAGCGAAGGACGTGCCGAAGGCGAAGCCATTGGTCTGGAAAAAGGTGCCGCGCAGAAACAGCGCGAGATCGCGAAAGCTATGCTGCAGGAGGGCTTAGAGAAATCTGTCATTACGAAGATAACCGGCTTGTCGGCATCGGAACTCGAAACCTTGTAGTATACAGGCAACATAACACAAAGGAAACACATCAAGGGCTGTCACATCGTTAATCGCGCATGCGTCGACGACGTGACAGCCCTTTTCCATTCCGCTTCAGAGCTTAAGATGCTTACCTTCCCCGCCGTTCCCTGCGCCCCATGAGCAGCGAAACGCACAGATTCAGTGCCGCAGTCAGCAGCAGCAAAACCAGCGCCGTCTGATAAGCACCCTCCAGGGATCGCCCCTCGACCATCATCGCATACAAAGCTACCGCCAATGTCGCTACTGAGGAAAACACACTGTCCACCCTCTCCCCTCCTGTCCCTGCCGTAAACAGCAGCGCGGCAGATTCCCCGGTGATCCTGCCGACAGCCAGCAGAATACCTGCCAGCATGCCGGGAAACGCCGCAGGCAAAAGGACATGCAAAGCCGTCCTGCCCTTTCCCGCCCCTAAACCGAAGCTCGCCTCTCGCTGGCCCGCAGGAATCGTCCGCAGCGCCTCCTGCGCAGTGCGAATGATCAGCGGCAGCACCATCAGCAGCAGCGTGCACGCACCGGCAAGAAAGGAATACCCCCAGCCCAGCCGCAGGACGAACAGCAAAAAACCAAAAAGCCCAAACAAAATGGACGGTATTCCCGCCAGCGTCTCCACTGCAAGGCTGACCGCTTTCGCAAAGCGGCTGCCGCGGCTTGCGTACTCCGTAAGAAAAATCGCTGCCCCGGTCCCGATCGGTATCGCCGGCAAAAGGACCGCAACGATCATAAAGAGCGTATTCCAAAGCGCAGGCAGCCAAGCCATATGCAGATAATCCGCCTGCTCAGACCTCCCGTCGGCTGCACCGCCGGGCAAAACACACGCCCAAAACTCCGGACATCCCTGCCGGACAAGAAACCCGATCACCAGCAGCGCGATCGCGCCGCACATCAGTGCACTGCCGAGCGTCGCTGCATGCAGTAGCGACGAGATCCATTTTTGCCGCATTCCGCCTCTCTCCTTTCCCCCGCAGCTCCACGTCACTTTTTCTCTTTCCAAATATACCCGCCAATCCTCTTTACATGCCGGAATGCGCCGGACATTTCAGCGTACATTGCCGCGTGCGTTTGTGCTGCAGCGCCTCACTGCTCTCATCTGTCCTATAATCGCTGCCTTCGGCATGCTTTCTCCTTATTTCTGCTGCCTCCGCGCGGCTTTTCGCGGCTGTACAGTCCCTGCAGCAGCATGGCTGCCAGATTCATCAGCAAGATCCACACAAAAAGCACCGCACCGGCGCTGATCAGCGCATCCCGATGCTTTCCCTCCGCAGCGTAACCCATTTCTAATGCGATCAGCCCTGTCAAGGTTCGCACACCGGCGGTGACGGACTGCGGCATCCAGGTCTGATTCCCTGCTACCATGACCACAGCCATCGTTTCCCCGACCGCCCGCCCGATCCCCAGCATGACCGCTGCCAGCATACCGGGCGCAGCCCCCGGCAGCAGCGCAAAAAAGACACTCTGCTCCCTGCTCGCGCCCAGGGCCCGCGCACCCGCGTAATAGCTTTCCGGTACAGCCCGGATCGCGCTCTCTGCCACGCTGATGACAGTCGGCAAAATCATGATCGCCAGCATCACAGCCGCGCTGAGAATTCCCCTGCCGCTGCCGCCGCAGAATCGCTGCACCAACGGTACAAGAAAGCTGATGCCGAACAGACCGTAAACCACCGAGGGTATCCCCGCCATGGTTTCCACCAAAGGCCTTGCGATCCGGTACACATGCGCCGGACAGAAACGTGCCAGAAACACCGCGCACAAAAGACCCGGCGGCACGCCCAAAAGCACCGCGCCGCCCGTCACATAAGCGCTGCCGACAAGCATCGGGAAAATACCGAAGACCCCCTCCGTCGGCTGCCAATCCCGACCGCCCAAAAACGAGATGATTCCTTCTTCCTGCAAAAACGGCACCGCCCCCGCAAACAAAAAGAAACAAATGGCGGCAGCCGCGGCCAGCGATACGGCTGCCGCCAAGAAACAAACCGCGCCTAAGACATATTCCTGATATTTTCCCATCGTCTGATCTCTCCGATATAAATGCGCCGCAAGGTTTCTGTGCTGAGTTCTCGCACCGGATTCCGGCGATGGACGATGACTGCGATCCCGTCAGCTGCGATACATGCTGCACGTGCTCCTGCCGCCAGCTCCGTTTCCGTCAGTGCGCGCGAGGACATGCCGATTTGACAAGCACCTGCCAGCACCGCTGTGATCCCCGCTGCGGACCCTGTCTGCTGAAGCTCGACAGATACCTCCGGGTGCATGCCCTGATAGGCTTCGACCAATGTCTGCACCAATGGCGCCATCGCCGTTGAGCCGACAAGGACCAGCCGCACCGGTTTATCGGTAGCATTGCCGCCTGCCTGCACTGCTGCCTCAGCTTCCGCGTTCTGTCCTGCTCTCGTCTGCAGAGCTGCGCCATACGCCGTCTCAGGCGCGTTCTGCCATCGCACGTCGCTTTGCAATGCTGCCTTCATCGGTACATACCCTGCCTGCGCTATGATTGCCTGCCCGCGCAGACTGCCCGCAAACACCATAAAGTCCCGCGCGGCTCGCTCCGCAGCCTCCATCTCGCCGCGCCCATGCCCTGCCTCTCCATGCATCCATGCCTTTGCCTCATCCGCTGCCCGCACCACCAGATAAAAGCGCTGCCGCAGCGGATAGCTGCCGTCCTTGACCGTCTCTGCGGACGGCAGCACCCCATTTACCTTGACCGTCCTGACCCTCTCCCGCGGCGCCATCGCCGAAACATAACCGATGGCGCCGCGATTCTGCGCCGCACTCATCAGCACGACCGCGGTACTCTGCGTCACCTCTGCGGCCTCTGTCGTCCGGTCATGCCCGTCATTGCGGATCCCCAGCTGCGAAACAAACGCTGTCCGCGTGCCGGAGCCCTCCTCCCGCGTGATCACTGTAATTTCCCCGCCGCAGCCCACTCCCGCATCCCGACCGCCGCCTTGCTTTGCGGCAGCACACCCGCAAAAGCCAAGCACCACCACGCAACCCGCCGCCAGCAGCAGCCCAAGCTGCCAACGCCCACGCTTTCTCCGGCGCAGCTGTGCTGCACTTCCGTCTGACGATTTGCACACCAACCGCACACCTCCTGCGCGCAGCTGTCGTCTTCCCGCATCAACTGCACGCGGCTGCTGTCCTCCCGCGCGGCGCGGCTTCCACTTCCATGCGCCGCCCCTTGTCCTGCCTCTCATACCCAAATTCCACATACTACAGCAAATGCACCAAACGACAAATTTAGACCACAAAAAACCACCGGCACCCTCATAGGCCCGGTGGCTTTTCTTCGGTTCATCAAAAAACCTTCCTCTTTTTTACGTAAGGAATTCCTACGTTCCCTACTTTGTCCAGCTTCTTGCCGCGTATTGACACTGCTTCAGCGCAGTCGCCGCAATCAGTTTTCCGTTTTCATCATATACTCTGAGCTGTACCTTGTAGAAATACTTCACGCCCTTCTTTCCGCTTGTATTCGTGTAAGAAGCCGTTTTTTTCGTCACTGCAGAGCGATAAGCCGCGGCTTTCTTTGTCGAACGATAGAAGCGGTACTTGACCGTATAGCCCATATCCTGCAATTCCTTGATCGCAGCCTGCATTTTCGCATCTGCAAGCAAACGAACCTTGATATGACCCTTTGCCGTTTTGACTGAACGCGCTTTCAGCCCAAGATCACCGGTCAGTGCCTTGACCTTTGCAGCATCATCCTTCGTTTCCTCGTCCTTCGGTTCCTCTGCCGTCTGCTTATCCTTGTTCTGATCCTCCGGCTTCTGCTCACCGCCCGGTGCAGCCGGTGCCCAGCCGCTGCTGCCGGCGTCCTTCGTGTAATCCTCTACATAGTAAAGCTTGACCGTATCACCGCTCTGCAGCTTGTAACCATTGATCGCAGCCTGCGTGCTCTTGCCGTTGACCGTATACATCCAGCCGCTGTTCGGTCCCTTCTCCTTTTCGGCGAGTGTTACGCCGTCCTTCGTTACCGACTTCACATAACCGCTGCCCGCGCCGACACTTTGCATACCCGCATCAGCAAGCGCTTTAACGATCAGATCAGCAGCCGTACTGCCCTCTGCCAGCGTGTGCGTTGTAGACAGCCATTCTGTCTTGCTGTCCGGACAAATGCTGATCGCTGCAATGATATTCTGTCCGCTGCTTGTACCACCGCCCGGCGTACTTGTACTATTCTCCGGCGTTCCGACTCCACTTGCGCTGGCAGCCGTTTTGCCCGGCTCCGGTTTCGTCTCCGGATTCGCCGCCACACTGATCTTACCGGTATAAATATTATACATACCGACAGTTGCTTCCTTCAGCTTTTCCAGCACAACTAGCGCGCGGAAGCCTTGCTCGGTTGCCAAAGCCTGCGCTTTTTCTCCTGCTGTACCAGCCGCATAGCCGGAAGAAAATCCGCTCTGCCCTTCATTGACGTAGAGCGTCAGTGCATCGGCAAGGCTGCTGTTGTTGTTCTTAAAGTCGCTCGGATTGGTTCCGATTGCCGCCAGACCTGCGATGACCATCGCATCCGTATTGACATTGCCGAAAGAGCCGTTTTCACCCTGCGCCTTTGCCAGACCGGCAAGCGCTTTCGTAATAAAGGTGTTCGCTTGTTTTTTCACGCCATAAGGGTCTTCGGTTGCCTTTGCGAAACGCGCGAGCGCCGCCAGCGCGGTACCTGTCGTATCGATGTCATCGTAAGTCTTGCCCCAGTAAGCGCCTTGGCAAAGACCGTTCGCGCCCTGATTGTCCGTGAGGATCTTGACAAGCTGCTGCACCTGTGCAGTTGTTAAACCGACATTGCCCTGTTCGTCCGCCAATAAAATCCAAGGCGCCGTATAATAGGACACATTCATATTCATCGCCTGCAGCTTCGCCGCATTATTGTATGCCTGCCCGCCGCCGTACGGTGTCAGCTTGGTCGTATCAATACCCAGCGCGCCCAAGATCAGTTCGCCTTTCGCGCGGTCAGACGCCAACGCGTTGTTCTGCGCCAGCGCATTGATCGTCAGGTTCAGGTAATTCTCTTTCGCCGTGTCGCTTGTCTTAGCACTCTTTCCGCTTAGTTTCGCATAAGCCGCCATGTCGAAGACGACCCATTCGTCCGACTTAGCTGTATAAGTGCGCGCGATCGTATCGATCAGACTGCTCAGCTTCTCTGCCGCCGGATAAATAACAACGCTGATTGGTTTCGCAAGCTTGATACCGTCTTTCGTAAGCGTTAAGGTCGCCGTCTCCGTCACTGCCGCGCCGCTGGTATTCTTTTTCGCAAGCTTTAAAGTACTACCCGCTGCTGTTAAATAACCCTTTTGAATATCGTCGTTTGACTGTGTGATCGCTACTGTAATACCTGTATCTGCCGCCATGCCACTTTTCAGCGCGGTCAGTTCATAGCCATCTGCCGCGTTTGCCGATACCGTGATCGTATCTGCGTACTTGCCTAATTCGTCTACCAGCGAGGTATCCGCCGCAACCGGCTCGGTCCCGTTCAGATAAGGCTTACCGTTATTTTTGCTTGAATTGATTGTCCAGCCGCTGCCGAGCTTCGCAAGCATCTCCTGCCGTGTAGCATCATCCGATACCACCGTTGTCCCCGGCTTCGTGTCTGCCGCAGTCCCTGCCTCTACATAGCAATCCTGCAGATTTGCAGATGAGATCCTTCCTTTGCCGTAAAGCCCAAAAGCCTTACCTTCCGCGCCGACCACCTGACCGGCATTGTAGCAGCCCTTCATGGAAGGCTTACAGTTATTACCGGTCTGCTCGCCGGCATTGCCCAAAAGCCCCGCGGCCTGTACGCCCGGTCCGTATACAGTACCGGCATTATAGCAGTTTTCCAACTGCACACAGTTCTTGTTGCCGCCGACCAGACCGCCGATCGTCGCGTTGGCGTCTGTTCCGGTGCAGACAACATTGCCCGCGTTGTAAGAGTTTTCGATCACCATCTTGTGATCTTCCCACTTGTATTCGATACCGTCCTCATAACCGCCGACCAAACCGCCGACACCTTCACAGCCTCTGGCCAGTGCCGACACATTCACCGCGCTGCCGCAGTTTCTGATCGTCACATCGCCGATTGCATAGCCAGCCAGACCGCCGACTCTCGCGTACGGCTCCGCACAGTATACCTGTCCCTTTAAGGTCAGCTTCTCTACCATCGCATTGTCAAGACAGCCGAAGAATCCGTAGTAAGTTCTGGCGTTCGTTACGTTCAGCCTGCTGATCGTGTGGCCCGCGCCGTCAAAATGACCTCTGAACGGAGACGTCCAGCTCTGACCGATCGGTGTCCAGCTCATATCTTGCAAATCGATATTGCCGCTCAATTTTACATGACCTTCCACATACTTTTTCACGCCGCTGTTGACCTGCTGCGCGAAATACACCAGCGCCTCTTTGCTGTCGATAACAAATGGCTTTGCCGCGCTGCCGTCTCCTGTCACACCGTCCAGCGTCACGGTAACCGTCTGGTTAGCGCCCGCTACTGTGAACGCACCTGTCTTTGTGATGCAATCCTCTGCCGTGACTTCATAGCTGTATTCTCCGCTGCACAGTGCATAGACCGTGCCGCCCTTTGCCTGATAAATTTTTTCACCGCGGAAAACTTTCACGCTCGGTGTTTTCTCGCCGCTGCTGATGTTGAAAGTCACATCGTACTTTGGCGATGCAGTCATTGTGACTGTCACCTTGTTTTCTGCTGCCGGAACAGTAAAGTTTCCGCTCTTAAGATCATACTCCTCTGCAGTCGCTTCATAATAGTAGCTGCCCGCTTGCAGCGCATAGGTGTAAACGCCGTTTTCTGCAGATTTTTCCTGCATCAATTTGCCGGTCGCATCCGTTCCCTGATATACCTTGAGCACTGCCTCTGCCGGACCCTCTACCGTGATCTGCGTATCCGCGACCTTGTTCGGCAGCGTGATCGTCATAGCCTTATCGACCTTACCGACGACCAACGTTCCCGTTGCTGCATCCTTATCTGCACGAGTTGTTGCTGCTGTATAGGTATACTTACCTTCTGCAAGGGATGCCGTGAACACGCCTTCTCTATCTACCGTCATGGTTGTGGGATTACCGTCCTTAGTCAGAGTTACCTGATCTGCGCCATCTGCGGTTACGGTAACCGTGTGCTGTGAAGCGCCAAGCGTTGTTAGCCAAGACGGCACCGGATAACCACCAAACGCATCACTGACAGCAAAACCCGTAAGCGACAGAGCCTTCAGCTCATCTGTTGACTTGCCATCGATAGAGCCTGACAGTCCATTTTTTGCTGCGACTGCATCGAAGGGGTTCCATGAAGACGAGCCTTTATTTTTTATACTGTCATAGTAGACAGAATTTACTGTCAATGTTGACATATATCTGTTATTATATGCGAATCCGTATCTTGTGCTGCCGGTGATTGTTCCACCAAAGTATACTCGTTCTGCAGTTGTAGGCACACTGGTCAGCCAGCCGATACAGCCTCCACCTATGCTTACCTTGAGGTCTCCCATTGCTGCACAGTCTTTGAATGTGATCTGGTTTGCGTATTGCACTATACCAACAAGGCCTCCGGTGTATTTTCCGTTTGTAATATTGACTTTGCTATATACACCATTCATCTCTAAGCTTCCGCTCAGCAAGACGCCGCCGACAATACCGCCTGCACCATCTGTCGTTGATGCATCCGGCAACGTAATGCTTCCTGTCGCTGCACAATTTCTGATATCTGCACTTGCATCAGTTATCATACCAACAATCGCACCTGCGTAAATTTTTCTTGTTGAATTTGAACTAATCTGAACATTTTCCATCTTCAAATTCTGTACGCTACCATTAAGCTGTGCAATCAGACCCAGTCCAACATTCGGAGCGTCCAATCCGTTCTCTGCCTCACCGCTCAGCGTTAAATTCGAAATGGTATACCCATTCCCCTCAAACGTACCATTCAGACTCTTGATCGGCTGCATTTCCACACCGTTCATATCAATATCGTCCGCTAACTCAATGGTTCCGGTAAAGTCACCCCCCCCCAATCGAGCTAATTGATCACGCGTAGACACGATCACGTGCTGCGCACTGCTTGCAGAGCCCGCCTCCTGCGGGACTGCTACTGTACCATCTGCAAACGCCATCTGCGGCATCATCGTAAAGATCATCATGATTGCCAGCAGAAGTGCAAATGACTTTGACTTCCATTTTTGTTGTTTCACTTTTTCTCCTCCTGTTTTTTATTACAAAGCAGTCTCGGCGCGCAGCCCCTGATCAGTCTGCGCGCCCGTCCTGCATTTTGTCATTTTCCTGCATCGCGTGAGCGATGCATCCGCCTACGCGCGCATCCGTTCCGCCGCCGCGCAGCTCTTTCGCTCCCCTGCACCGGCGTGGACAAAAAAGTCATACTCCGCCATACGGCTGCGATCCAGACAGATTTCCCGGTCATAAGGCTCGATGATCACGCCGCAGACACTCTGCGGCAGCCCGCCGACGAGATTGCGCAGCAGCGGGAACGCAAACTCGACCAGCGCATTTTCCTCATAATCCCCTTTCAGGGATCGCTTTCCGTAAAAGGCCGGCACGAAGCACTCCCCATGCTCGTTCGTCATCATCTGCAATTCCGGTTTGCCCAGTTCCTCTTCTTTGCAAGGCACATACAAACTGATGCCCGCAAGCGCGCGATAAAAAATTCTCTTGTTCTGTGTTTTACTGTTCATTCTAATCCTCCAAACGTAATTCTGAATGGCTGATTGTCGCGCGGAAAGATTGCACGATGCGGTCTCTCTGCATTGCCCTGTATGCCGTTTCCTTTCGCAGGACAAACAAAAAACTGCAGTCAAGTCATGAAATCATGTCATAACTCAACCGCAGTCCGTTTTTACCGCAATCTCTTTCCATCTGCGCAGCGCTCATCCGACGCGGCAGTTACCCATTGTTCATGCATGTCTCCTGACTTAAGGATCAACACGCAGATTCCCCCTTCCCAAGACATCTCAGCAGCTGTTCGCAAACTCGTCTCAGTGGTATACGGAAAACGCGTTCCCCTCTTACAGTGGCGGGACCGTGCAGGACTTACACCTGCTTCCATCTTAGCTTTCGTCAAATTCGCAGTCATCCCCAAACCCGAGTCGGCAGCGACATGGCGAAAGAACATCAACACGTATGTAATTGTCACCCCAAGTATAACATGCCCCGTCACCCTTTGACAAGGGAAAAAAACACGAACCGCGCATTTTCATAAAAAATCATACATCACGCGCCGCGAGCCGTCCTGCCTGTCAATCAAAACACATCCTGAAACGGTAGGTTCCTTTCCTTGCGCTGCGCCGCCAGCTTCCCGCGGATCTCCGCCGAGGTCCCCGCGACCTCCGCATAAAACTCCCGCGCCGAAAACCGCGCTGCGCCGTCGCCCAATGCCGCCATCTGCACCGGCTGGTCCGAAGTCACGACCCAGAGCGCACGCCGCCTGCCCTGTGCGTAGATGACCTTTTCAATATAGCGATCCGCTGTCTCTGCCTCGCGCGTGTACACCACCCGGAAGCTGCCCGCGTCCGCGCTCAGCTTCTCATAATCGTGCCGCGTACCCGGATTGCCTGCCAGCTTATAGCCGTCAAACACCACCAGCATGTCTATCTTTTTGTAACCCTGATAGTTCTGCAGCACATCCAGCAGCGCCTCCCGCGCACTGTCGAGATTGACCTTGGCCAGCGCCGCGAATTCCTCCCACGCAAACAGCACATTGTAGCCGTCAATCACATAAAGCGGGCGCATCGGTGCATCGCTGACCGCCTTGCCGCCCGAACCATCGATTTCCCCATCTCTTTTCCATTTTGGCTGAGGAAAATTCTCTCCCGCAGACGGTCTCTTCGTGCCTCTGCTGCGGCTCTCCCGATACAGCGCCTCATCTCGCTTGCTCCTGCCGTAAGTTCTGAAAAAAATATCTTCCAGCTCCTTTGCCGATGCAGCACTGCCCTGACCGCTCTGCCTGCTGCCTGCGCCGCCCTGCCGCGCGCTCTTGCCCGCAGCATCTGCGTCCGCGCCGCACGCGTCATCGTCCAATTGCGATCCGTCATCTTCCCCGCCGAAGAACCGCCGCTTCGCGGCAGCCAGCACGCGGCTGCCGTCCAGATGCGCCGCCGCGTCCACCTCATCCCAGTTCACATAGACCGCCGCGCCATGACTGCAAAAGACCGAGCCTGTCGGATTTTCAAGATCCTGCTCCGCGAAATATCCTGCCGCAGCCACGATTTCCTCTTGGTTGTGGCATGGCTGATAACCCGCGGGCATCGTGCTCATGCTGCCTTTCCCTCTCGTATAGGCAAGAAGCTCCTTCTGGTAATCCTTTAGCGCAGCCACCGGACCTAAACCTGTGAGCACCGTCGTCTCGCCGTCGCTTTCACTGACCGCGACCTGCGCCCCAAAGCGTTCCAGCTCCGTCAGCGCCCTTCCGGTATTTTCCGTCGGAAGCTCCATGCGAAACCGCACCACAGGCTCCAGCAGCACACTCTCCGCCTTGCGCAGCCCCTGCCGGACGGCGCGATAGGTCGCCTGCCGGAAATCCCCGCCCTCGGTGTGCTTCAAATGCGCCTTTCCGGCCGCGATGGAAATCCGCAGATCCGTAATCTCCGCCCCGGTCAGAACCCCGCGATGCGGCTTTTCCGCAAGATGCGTCAAAATCAATCGCTGCCAGTTCCGGTCCAGCGCGTCCTCACTGACCAGCGAGTCAAAGACCAGCCCGCTGCCCCGCGGCAGCGGCTCTAGCAGAAGCTGTACCTCCGCGTAATGCCGCAGCGGTTCATAATGCCCGATGCCCAGCACAGGCGCAGCGATCGTTTCCTTGTATAAAATCGTTCCGCTGTCAAACGTGACCTGCATCGCAAAGCGCCGCAAAATCAGCTCGCGGAGAATCTCCAGCTCCAATTCGCCCATCACCTGCACATGAATTTCTCCGCGCTCAGCGTCCATTGTCAAATGCAGCGTCGGCTCTTCTTCTCCGAGTTCCCGCAGCTTACGCATTGCCACTACCGGATCTTCCCCCTCCGGCAAGCGCAGCTGATAGGTCAGGGTCGGTTCCAAAAGCGGCAAGGTATTGCCCTCCTCACACCCCAGCCCTTGCCCCGCATAGGTCGCCGTCGGACCGAGCACTGCGCAGATCTCTCCGGTTGATGCGCGCTGCACCAGTTCAAATTTTTCACCCTGATAGAGCCGGAGCTGTTCCGCCTTTTGTCCCTCCGCAATCTCCATCTTACTTTTCAATATGCCGCTCGTCACTTTGAGATGCGTCAGACGGTTTCCTTTTTTATCGCGGCTGATTTTATATACCCGCGCACCGAACGGAGCCGTATCCCCGTTCCCTTCCTCTTCACTCGGCAGCACATCCCCACGACGATGCACCGCGCATCCGTTCGTATACCGCCCAAGCAGCGTCAGGAGCTCCTGCACGCCATCGCCCTTGAGCGCCGAACCGAAACAGACCGGGAATAACTGTCTGGCTGCAATCGCATCGCAAATCGCACTGTCCGCAAACGCTGCATCCGCAAGAAATGTCTCCAGCAACGCTTCGCTGGCGCTGCCGATTTCCTCTCGCGTTTCAAGCGCCGTAAGTCTCCCGAAATCCGCAAACACCGCACTGCCGACCGCAGAAACGCCGCCCAGCGTCTTACGAAGCTCGCTGAGCAATGCCGCGCGATCCGTCTCCGGGCGGTCCATCTTGTTGACAAAGATCCAAGTCGGCACCTCGTAGGCTTCCAGTAACCGCCACAAGGTCTGCGTATGACTCTGCACGCCATCGGTACCGCTGATCACCAAAATCGCGTAGTCCAGCACCTGCAGCACACGCTCCGCCTCACTGCTGAAATCTCCGTGCCCCGGCGTATCCAGCATCGTCACCTGCTTCTCACCCAGCACAAAACGTGCCTCCTTTGCAAAGACTGTAATCCCACGATTGCGTTCAATCTCGTCATGATCGAAAAAGGCGTTCTTATGATCCACTCTGCCCTGCTTTCGCGTCACACCGGTCAGATATAAAATACTCTCTGATAATGTCGTTTTCCCCGCATCGACATGCGCCAAAATGCCGATCGTCAGCTTTTCACCCATCGCACGCACCTCCCCTCTGTCTGTTGAACAAGAAAGCCGGTTTGCACCGGCTTATCTTTCTGACACGTTTCTCACGTTCTGAGATTTTCACTGTCTCTATTATGATTCCCCCAAAGGGAATTGTCAAGTGCGAATCCGTCCGCACGCTATGCTTTTACAGACACCAAACCAGTACAAACACGCCGCCGGTCAGCACCATCCACATCACGAAATTCAGCGCGACCAGCTTGCCCGCCGGTTTTTGCAGTACATCATCGTCCTCCAGTCCGCGCGGCGCCCGCTGCTCCTTGCAGATCAGCTGATTCGCCGCATGCACCGCTCTGCCGACCCAGCAGCTCACAGCACTGAAACAGCGCGCACAGGCAGTCGAGATGACCTCCACTGTCAGGCGCAGCGGTCTGCGATAAAACCAGTCCGCATCCAGCGTAATCCCTGTATGCGGTGCCATATGCGAAAGATACATCACAAAGGCAATCGCCGCCGCCGCGAAAAGCTCCAGGTACTGCGTGATATGATCGACCGTATACGGATGTCCATCCGAGAGGAACGGCGTCACACCCTGCATGATCTGCGGGAACACACCGGTCACCACGCAGCCTGCCGCACCCAGCAGCATCGCAAGGCGCATATTGCGCGGCACCAGCTCCGGTCGGACGGTCAGCGCGCCTGCGCTCGCTTCGGCAAGGCACGTCTGTGCATCCGCTGCCTCTGCCATATGGACAGCTCCCGCCGTCTGTGGTTTTGCGAAGAACACAAAATAATTGACCTTCAGCCCCACAGAAAGCAGCGTGCCCACGCTGGCGATCAGCATCAGAATCTCGACTGCCGGTCTGCCGCTCTCCGCGATCGCATTCATGATCAGACCCTTGCTGACAAAGCCGCTGAACAGTGGGAACCCGCAGATCGCAAGGGAGGCGATAGCCATACACACTGCCGTTACCGGCATGCTGCGTGCCAACCCGCCCATTTCCGTAATCTTCCGTTTACTCGTCGCCGCGATGATCACGCCTGCGCACATAAACAGCGTCCCCTTATACACGATATTGCCGAACACATGCGCCACCGCACCATCGATGCCGAGCGTCGTTCCCAGCGCCAGACTGACGACCATGTAGCCGAGCTGACTGATGATGTGGTAAGAAAACAGCCTGCGCAGATCGTTTTCCAAAAGTGCCATCAGTGCGCCGAACAATGCCATAAAAACACCAAAATGCAGCAAAAGCTCAGCACCCGCAAACAAACGGATTAAAGTATAAATGCCGACCTTCGTCGTATATGTCCCTAAATAGACTGTGCCGCCGAGCGTTGACTCCGGATACGCATCCGGCATCCAGGCGTGCAGCGGCGGGATTGCTGCATTGACAGCCGTCCCGGCAAGCATCAGCCAATATGCAACGTCCTCACTGTCCGTCAGACAGGTGACATCGAAACTGCCGCCGCTGACCTTCAGCACGATCCCCACCAGCAGGAGATTACCGCCCAGCATATGCATGAGCAGATAACGAAAGCCCGCCTTGGACGCAGCTTCCGTACGCGAGGATATGACGACCAGCCACGAGGCGATCGCCATGACCTCCCAAAAGAGGATCATCGTGATCCAGTCACCTGCCAGCACAACACCCATCGCACTGCCCGCATAAGCCGTCTCCGCAGCAGCCTCAAACTTGTTTTTCGTATGGCAGGCAAAAAGACCCGCCAGCACCGCACCGATCGCAAAAATCAGCACAAATGCCCAGGACAGGCGATCGACCGCCAGAAACTGCATACGAAGCTGCGGCAGCAATTGCAAAAACATCCCGCCGCCCTCGCGCAAGGTAAATACCGCCGCGAGAGCGCAGAGCGCTGCAGCCGGCATGACCGCTTTGATCCACTTGTCCGGCAGCAACAGCAGCAGCAAGGCTCCCGCGAGCAGTATCAATCCCGGGTGCAAAAGATTACTCATGCCTGCCACCTGCTTTCTGCTTCAAAGTCTTTCCGCGGCGCTTTGCCGCAGGCGAGGACGCCGCCGCTTTTGCTTCCGCATTGCCCGCTGCCTGCTCTGCATAATAGTTCTCCGGTCTGCGCAGCAGCTTGTTCATGATGACCTTGCCAATCAAAATCAAAAGCCAGGCGCCGCCAAAGCCGATGGCGATATCCGCACCCGGCACGACGTTCCAGAGCCTGTGATGATGCGGGTGCGCAAACAAAGTCTCCAGCACCGACATCAGCACGATGACGATGCCTAAGATCAAATATACTTTCTTCTTATCCTGCAAGGCCGCCACCTCCCTCTGTCACTGCAACCGCCGCCATCTGCGCCAGCGCATATAGCTTTGGTCCGGCATTCGGCATACAGCCGAGCAGCACCGCAACCATTGTCGTCAGCATCAGCGGGATCCGTATGGCAAGCGCCGCATCTCCCTGCACAGGATAGGCATGTCCATGCGCGTCTGCAGCAGGCAGCAGCGGACCCCCGTCCGCGCCCGCACCCTTTGCGAACACAATCTGCACCACAGGCAGCAGATAGCTCAGCGCCAGCAGCGCCGCCGCCACCAGCACCACCGCGAAAAACGGCTGACCCATCGCCAGAATCCCGCGGATCAGATTAAATTTACTCACAAAACCCGCCATCAGCGGCAGACCCGCAATGCCCAAAGACGCAATGGCAAAGCAGGTCATCGTGACCGGCATACGCCGCGCCAGACCGCGCATGCTGCTGATCTCCGAAAGCCCTGTCGTTACAAAAATAGCGCCCGCACACATAAACAGCGTGATCTTCAGGAACGCATGCGCTGCCATGTGAAACAGCGCACCCGCAAGGCTGGCCTGCGCACAGACACAGAGCCCCATCACGATATAGGAAAGCTGCCCTACCGTCGAAAACGCCAGTCTTGCCTTCAGATTATCCTTTCTGAGCGCAATAAACGACGATACGATAATCGTCAGCGCTGCCGCCCATGCCAGCACCTGCGCACCGCCGCAGGCGATGGAAAGCTGCGGTCCGAACACATAGCAGACCACCCGCAGCACACAGAACGCGCCTGCTTTGACCACCGCTACCGCGTGCAGCAGGGCGCTGACCGGCGTCGGCGCGACCATGGCGGACGGCAGCCAGCTGTGCAGCGGCATCACGCCCGCCTTGACCGCGCCGCCGACGATCATCATCAAAAATAACAGGCAAAGCACGCCGCCGGACGGAAGCCCCCGCCCGGCCGTTTCCGCGAGGAAACCGCCGGCCACAAAGTCCCCGGTCCCGCAGATCACGTAAACCGTACAGATTGCAGCAAAAAACAGCTGTCCGCTGACAAGCGTATAGGTCAGATATTTCCGCCCGGACTGCTTGGCAGCATCATTGCGGTAATGCGCCACCAGCGGATAGGTTGCGATCGTCAGCATCTCATAGAAGATAAAGAAAGTCATCAGATTTGCCGCCAGCGCAATCCCCAGTGCCGATCCCACGCAGACCGCAAACGCTGCGAAATAGCCGGTCTGATTCTGTTCGTGATGTCCACGCATATAGCCGATCGAATAAAAGGAAGTCAATACCCATAAAAAACTCGCAATGCAGGCAAACACCATGCCCGCCGCGTCGGTGCGGAATGCCAGTTCCACGCCTTCTGCAATCTGCCAGAGCCGCGCCTCATAAATCTGTCCATCCAGCACTGCAGGTGTCATCGAAAAGACCAGCCCTGCCGCACATACTGCCGCGGCGATGGTCATGCCCTCGCGCAGATTGCGGTGCAGGCGATTACCAAACAGCAGGATCAGCCCTGCCGCCAGAAGGCAGACACCGACTGCCGCTACCGGTCTCAAACTTTCTATCATGCGTGGATCACCTCCATCAATGCCTTTCCAAAAATACCGCTGACGATCCCAGTATGGAACAAACCCAAACCGACGATCACAATCCCTGCGGTCAGCACCGGCACCAACATCTGCCATGGCAGTTCTCCCTTTGGATAGCGATCATGCAGTTCTTTTTTTGCATCCATAAACAAGTGCTCCAGCAATCTGAAAAAATAGATCGCACTCAAAAGGCTGCTGAGAATCAGAGCTGCGACAAAGAGATACTGCCCTTTTTGTATCGCCCCCAGCGCCAGATACCACTTGCTGAAAAAGCCAGCGAATGGCGGCAAGCCGATCATCGACAAGGCGCAGACCGTCATCGTGGCTCCGGTCACCGGCATTTCGCGGTACACTTGCCCCATCGCCGGCGTATTGTGGATTCCGTATTTGAATTTCAGTGCCCCAGAGGTATAAAACAAGCCGGATTTCATAAACGCGTGACTGATGATATGCAGCAGCGCACCGATCAGACCGTAGTAATTGCCGAGCGCGATACCCATGGCGATATAACCGACCTGTCCAATGCTCGAATACGCGAGGAGCTTGTTATAGACATCATAACGCAATGCCTTGAGAGAACCGTACAGCACGCCGCAGACCGCGAGCACGCTGAGAATCAGCAGGAAATATTCCAAAGCCTCGCCCTGCCCCTTAAAAATCCCATAGAAAAATCGAATCATCGCGTAGGCAGGAATCTTAATCATAATCCCCGCGATCATCGGGTCGGCGCCCTCATGTGCGTAGGAATGCGCGGCAGGCTGCCAGCCATGAAACGGAAACAGTGCCATTTTAATACCGAATCCAACGATCATACAACCGATCGCCAGAATCACCAGCGGGCTGTCCATATTTCCGTTGAGGCGCAGCGTCAGATCTGCCATATTCAGCGTTCCGGTCTGCGCATACAAAAATCCGACGCCCAAAAGATACATCGATGCCCCGACCGTCCCCATCAAAAGATAACGAAAGGCTGCAATCGGCCCCTTGCCTTCTCCTGCCGCGATCCGTCCGTAGCCGGCGAGCGCGGTGATTTCCATGAAAACATAGAAGTTGAACGCATCGCCCGTCGATGCCATACCCAAAAGCCCGATCGCCAGACAGGCGATCGTCGTGTAATATAAGCTTACCCGCGTGGTCGTGTGCGTGTCCGTTTCCTCAAACGGGCAGCTGTAGAGTGCCGTCAGAAAGGAAATCACCGCGACCAGCAGAATGATCGGTGCATTGATGCCATCGATCACAAACTCGATTCCGTACGGCGGTTTCCAACCACCGAGCCAGTAATGCAGCGCCGCGCCGCCGCGAACCACCTGCACGAGCTGCAGCGCCGCGCAGACTACAGCGGCAAACAAGGCGCAGATAACCGCTCTTTTACCGACGTTGCGTGACAGCTTCCCCAGCAACGGGCAAAGCAGCGCACCGCATAGGGGAATCAAAATCACAAGAAGCGGTAGATGTTTCATTTGCGCCCTCGCTTTCCGGTAATCTCCTCTTCTTCGATCGTACCGTAGATTTCCTTAATTTTCATCAGTAGCGCCAGCCCGACCCCGGTCGTGCCGAGGCTGACCACGATGGCCGTCAGCATGAGCGCATGCGGCAGCGGATTGATGTAGGCATCCGATCCGAACACCTCCTCCAGGATGACCGGCAGCGTTGCCTGATCTTTTTGCCCGAAGGTCAGGAAAAAAAAGATGATCGCGACCTGCATGATATTCATGCAAATCAGCTTTTTCATATAGTTGCCGCAGGAAATCATCCCGTAAACGCCGACTGCCATCAGCATCAGCGCCAACATATAAATGCCGCGGTCTGCGAGAAAAAATTCCAGTTGATTAATCATCGAATCCGGTCCTTTCCAGTACAATTTCCAAAATCTGAATGATGACAGCCATGACGCAGACCGTCACGCCTGCCTCTATCATCAAGATACCGATGCTGTGTAGTTCTGTGCCTTCCTGCGGCAGCGGCAGATGTCCGTACTCCAAAAAGTTACCACCGCCGATCATACACAGCATGCCCGTCAGCGCATAAAGGAATGCGCCCGCGCCGCCCAGCAGCAAGGTCGATTCTGTCCTGAGGCGCGGCAGATACATTCCTTTGCCCGGCGTGATGCGGTCCAAAAGATACGCGCACGCCAGCAGCGCGCCCGCCTGGAAACCGCCGCCCAGACTGATCTCGCCATGCAGCAGTACATACACCGCATAGATGACCAGAATCGGAATGACCAGTCGAGAAGCAACGTCAAAAGCAGACTTGCTCTCCTGCCGCAAGTTCTTTTGTTTTGCAGGTTTTGCGGCGCTGCCTTTTGGCGGCAGCAGCGTCATACAGACAACCACGCCCGATAAGAACAGCACACAGGTCTCAAACAAGGTGTCAAATCCGCGGTAATCCGCGAGAACTGCAGTCACCAGGTTCGGTGAAGCCGTCTCACGAACAGCATATTCGATATAGTAATCCGAAACCTCTCCGTTCGCCGGTGTATCCAGTGCGCCGATCGTCGGCAGCACGCGGCCGATCTCGAGTGATATCCCCGCAGTCAGCACGATCACCAGCAGCACGCCGATGAGGTGTTTTTTATTGATCTTCTTCATCCGTTCCTCGCTTTTTTCGTATCGATTTGATCACAATGACAAAATATACAGTCGATACCGTTCCGATGACTGCTTCCGTAAAAGCCACATCTGCTGCGCCGACAATGGTATACAACAGCATCGCCGCAAAGCTGAAGGCACAATAGGTAATGACGGAGGACATCAGCCTCTGGTCCACGATAATGAGAATGCTGATACCGATGAGAAGCACCAACAGCACCGCCTCCGCGATCAATACAGACATGCTACTTTTCCTCCTTTTCCTGTGCGTTCCCCTTTGGCGGTGTTTTGCAGTCAAAATTCTCACAGTCGGTCTGATTTGCAAAATTTTCCTTCTGAAAAGCTGCTTTCGCGATGGCATGCGTGCCGATCGGACCTGTCAGAAGCAGCATCAGACCGATAAACACGATCTTAAATCCAACCATGGAGAATCCTTCATAAATCAGGAGTCCGATGCAGCACAAAACGATACCCGCTCCGCTTCCGATGCCGGTAATTTGCAGATAGGACAGAAAATCTTTTTGCTTTATGGTACCGATCACAGATACGGCTGCAAAAAAAACGCCGAGCGTTACAAACAAAATGGTCAAAATTTCTCTAATTCCCATGATCCTCTCCCTTTCTTTCCAAATACCGGGCGACAATCAGGGAACTGATAAATCCAAGAACAGCGTAGGAAAGCGCAATATCGACATACATATCCGCTCTGCCGTCGATAAATCCGAGCAGCAAAAGCAGCAGCACGATATTGGTTCCCGCTACCAGAATCACAATAAATTTTTCCGAGAATTTTTTTACTTTAAAAAGACGTGTTAAAAGAAGTAAACTGATCAGAAGAAGCGCCCCGCAAGCACAAAGGAAAAATTTATCCATGAACATGAACGGGGTCTCCTTTCCGCAGACGGGATTTGAGCGCGGAGAACGCTGATGCAGAGTCCGCTGTGCGTTCTGATACCGCGACCAGCGTACACTCCGGCATCGCTTCAAATTCGCAAGTCTCGCCGTAAAGCTTTGCGACTCGTCGCTGCATCTTGCCGCTCAGAACATCCGCCGCACAGGCTTCGGTGATCGCATGCACCCCAAAAATACCATCCTCGCTGATCGAAAGCGTAATCGTTCCCGGCGTTAGGGTAATTGAATTTGCGAGCATCGCAGTCGCAAGTGGATTTTCAAAATCCATTCTGAAATATACGACCCGCGGCACATAGTCGGTCTTGCCGCGCAGCACCAGACCTGTCGCCGAAAGGCTGGCCTTCACGACTTCTCCGAGCAGCCACAGGCTGTATCCAAGGAGCCTGCACAGATTGGTTTGCAGCAAATAAATCGGCTCTCCGGTCTTTTTGTTCTGCATCGTGAACAACGGCAGGAACAGATAGGCTGTTCCCAGCGAGGTCAGCAAACCCACTGCCAAAAACTTGACCTCAAACTTGCCGGACAGCAAGATCCAAATGCAAAACAAGGCACAAAATAACTTAAAAAAATAGATCAAGGCTGAACCATTGATCTTTGAATTCCCTGCATGAACTTTCATCATAACTAGCGTCTTTCTCCTGCAATACTTCAACTGTTTACATCTTTTATCCATCCGGATGCTGTTTCGATCCGGTTCTAAATTTATTATAAGGGCTGCGTTATATTTTCGTCAAGCATTTTCTTAGCATTCCCTTGACCTGTATACAGTATTTTTGTTTTTTTACACGAATCATGCCTTTATTTTTTTCTTTTTTCACAAAAAGCCGGGACAGATCCCGCCATCGGAGATACTGTTCCGGCTCATACTGCTTTTACCCTCGTATGATATACCGAAGATCGTTTTTCATTTTACAGTTACAGATATCTGACATAGATATCAATCAGACACATTGCAATGACCAGTACGGTCGCCGGTGCCAGCAGACCGCAATAGGTCCGCCATGAGATCGGATACCCCCTAATTTCTTGTAATCGACAGTTTTGCTGGAGATCTGCTGAAAAAACCGGATGCCGCCATGCCTTCTACCATGACCATCATGCCCGCGATGAAAAATATCGTAGCCCAATTGATGCCCGTCGATAGACTCTCTGAAGCGCCGACATGATACCAAAAGGCCACTGTACCGATCTCTGCGAAGTTCAGTGTTTTCCATACAGCACCCAAGTCGTGCATGGCAACGCCAAAAACCAATACCAAGGTCAAAAGTCCACTGACCAGAGTGATATAATGTCTTTCAAATTTCTCTGTGACGATCAGAATAAACATCAAGACAAAGATTGTAAGTGCTAAGATTGCTGCTGTCATATGCACCTCCGATGACACTAACACACTGATTCCTAGATTAATATCTTCTTAACATACTTGCAATATTCTTTGCGAGTTCTTGGCATTTTTTTCGCAAATTCTTGGCATTTTTTGGCGTAAACTATATACGCATACAAATATGCGCACCTACAACAAAGCCCGGCGCGTACGCCGGGCTTTCTCTTTCGTTTCGTTTTCGCAGATTCGCTCGTTTCTTATTTCAGAACGACAGTTGCGCCAACTTCCTCTAACTGCGCCTTGATTGCGTCAGCTTCAGCCTTTTCGATACCTTCCTTGAGGTTGGTCGGAGCGCCGTCTACTGCCTCCTTCGCTTCCTTCAGACCAAGACCGGTGATTTCTCTTACAGCCTTGATAACTTTGATCTTTTCTGCACCTGCAGATTCCAGAACAACTGTGAATTCAGTCTGTTCTTCAGCTGCTGCTGCACCACCTGCTGCACCTACAACTGCAACCGGAGCTGCTGCGGATACGCCGAATTCTTCTTCGCAAGCTTTTACCAATTCATTTAACTCTAAAACTGTCATCGCTTTGATCGCTTCGATAATTTGCTCTTTATTCATTTTATTTTCTCCTTTACAAATTTTCTCATCCTATGAGATCGTATTTTATCTTCTTTTTACGCTGCGGTGCACAGACCGCAAGTCGCATTATTCTGCTTTCGCGTCTGCGATAGCCTGGAATGTTCTGACTGCTTTGCTGACAGGGGACTGAATGCTGCCCATGAACTTTGCAATGAGAACATCTCTGGACGGAATGTCCGCGATGGCCTGAATGCCGTCTTTGTCGAAGAAGTTGCCTTCTACCACACCTGCTTTGAATTCCATCTTCTTGAAGTCTTTGATGACTTCGTTGAGCACTCTTGCCGGAGCGGTCGCGTCTTCCTTGCTGATCGCAAGTGCGCTCGGTCCGTCGAGCACTTCTGCAAGACCCTCAAATTCGGTGCCTGCGATTGCTCTCTTTACGAGTGTGTTCTTATATACGGTATAGTCTACGTTTGCCTCACGCAGTTTCTTTCTCATTGCATCTGCCTGTGCAACGGTGATTCCCATGTAGTCGATGACAACTGCAGACTGTGCGCCGTCTAATTTTTCTTTAATTTCGTCAATGATGACTTGTTTTGCCTTTTGAGCTTCTACTGACATAGTCAATTCTCCTTTCTTGCCGGTCCGCGCGGGACAAGCAGAGTCATGGGGTACGCCATAAAAAAACCTTGCTCTCCTTACGGATTTCTCCATAGACAGGGCAAGGTCGATCTTTATCTTGTACCTCGGCGGGAAATTAAGCTTACGCACCCGCTGTCTACGGTTTTATTTCGTTGTTATGATTCATTCAGTTCAAAAAAAGCCTTAGATTTCCTACGGAAATCGCTGACATTCTTTCCTTTCGACAACGTTGAAAAGACGATCGAAAGAAGCGACTCAGATTTTGCGGAGCAAAATCGCTGGCTTTTTTTCCTTGCGGCAACGCCGTAAATATAATCGAGAAAAAGCCTAGAACTGGATGACTGCCGGATTTACCTTTACGCCAGGGCCCATCGTGGAAGCAACGGTAATGCTTCTCAGATACTGTCCCTTTGCAGCAGCCGGTTTTGCCTTAACGATCGCTTCAAGCAGTGCATTGAAGTTGTCCGTTAATTTTTCAGCTCCGAAAGATACCTTGCCGATCGGCGTGTGGATGATGTTAGTCTTGTCAAGTCTGTACTCAACTTTACCGGCTTTGATTTCCTGCAGAGCCTTTGTAACATCCATGGTAACGGTACCTGATTTCGGGTTTGGCATTAAGCCCTTAGGTCCTAAGATCTTACCAAGACGACCTACCACACCCATCATGTCCGGGGTAGCTACCACTACGTCGAAGTCAAACCAGTTTTCGGTCTGAATCTTCTGTGCGAGCTCTTCCGCTCCAACGTAATCAGCGCCCGCTTCTTCTGCTTCCTGCGCCTTCGGTCCCTTAGCGAATACTAAAACCTTTTTGGTCTTGCCTGTTCCATGCGGAAGAACGATCGCGCCTCTGACCTGCTGGTCTGCGTGTCTTCCGTCAACACCAAGCTTGATGTGAACTTCGACGGTTTCGTCGAATTTTGCGTGTGAAGCCTCTACCGCGAGCTTTAACGCTTCCGGTGCTTCAAACAAAGCTGTCTTGTCATATTTTGCAACAGCCACTCTGTACTTTTTACCTCTTTTAGGCATGTTTACCTCCTCGTGGTACTAGCGACTTTCGTCTTCCACTTCTTACTAATCTTCAATAACGATACCCATACTTCTTGCAGTTCCCTTGATCATCTCTGTTGCAGATTCAAGATTTGCTGCATTTAAGTCCGGCATCTTTGTCTTAGCGATCTCTTCAGCCTGTGCTCTGGTTAATGTAGCAACCTTCTTCTTGTTAGGTTCTCCGGATGCTGCATCCAGTCCTGCTGCCTTCTTCAGAAGTACTGCTGCAGGCGGTGTCTTGGTGACAAATGTGAATGATCTGTCAGCATAAACCGTGATAACGACCGGAATCACCATGCCCGGCTGATCCTGGGTTCTTGCGTTGAACTGCTTACAGAAGTCCATGATGTTGACACCCTTCTGACCAAGCGCAGGACCTACTGGAGGTGCTGGCGTTGCATTGCCGGCTGCGATCTGAAGTTTGATATAACCTTCTACCTTTTTAGCCATTTTGTTTCTCTCCTTTCTTTAGACTTTTTCCACCTGACTGAATTCCAATTCTACAGGGGTATCTCTCCCGAACATAGAAACCTTGACTTTCAGTACCTGTTTCTCTTTGTTGATCTCTTCTACTGTGCCCATGAAGCTTTCGAAAGGACCGCTGATAACGCGTACTGTCTCGCCGACTTCTACGTCGAGGTCAATATACACTTTTTCGATTCCCATTCTGGCGACTTCTTCATCCGTCAGCGGGATCGGCTCGGAGCCATGACCCACGAATCCCGTTACGCCTTGCGTGTTGCGCACCAGATACCAGGACTCATTGGTAACAATCATCTTTATAATTACATAACCCGGAAACATCTTCCGTGTTTTGATTTTACGCTGTCCGTCTTTGATCTCAACGCGGTCTTCCGTCGGTACAACGATGTCGATGATAAGGTCTTGCATGCCGCGGTTCTCAACCATCTTTTCGATATTCACTTTTACCTTATTCTCGTGACCGGAATAAGTATGCACCACATACCATTTCGCCTGGCCATCTCCACGAATGCCTTCCCCCTCTAAAGGAGAAACGCCTTTGTTTTCAAAATCAGACATTTTCGTACCTTCTCTTTTCCTTTTTGCTTCGGGAATATCGACAGGATATTTCCCACATGATAAGTAAAGTCCCGATTACCTGCAGGAATTAGCTGAGAGAAATGTTCAGAACACCCTTCAGTGCTGCAAGTACGCCTGTATCGATTAACCAGAATCCCAATGCGAAAACTGCACAAGTAGCGATAACCACCGCTGTATAGGACCAAACTTCCTTCTTGGTCGGCCATACAACCTTTTTCATTTCAACTTTTACGGATTTGAAATATTCCTTAAAGCTGAACTTCTTTTTTGCTTCGTTTGCCATAATGATCTCTCCTTATTTGGTTTCCTTGTGAAGCGTGTGTTTCTTGCAGAATCTGCAATATTTCTGCATTTCAATACGATCCGGATCGTTCTTTTTGTTCTTCATCGTATTGTAGTTTCTCTGTTTGCACTCTGTGCATGCCAGCATTACTTTCACTCTCATGTTGATTGTCCTCCGTTTAACTCAAAATTCAGAGCCCTTTTCAGAAGCTCTGCTTATGCCTAATCATAAAGTTGCCTATTAATTATAAAACAGCGCTTTGTCAATGTCAATATTCTTTTTTGATTTTTGCCTGCATTTTCAGTTTTTTCCCCGGGAAATCTCAGAACTCCGTCGGGTCTTCGGCGGTCAGGGACAGAATCCCCCGCTTTTCCCCCTCCGGCACGTTTTCTTCGTCAAACAAATTCGTTCGGATGTAAACCCCGGTTGCCTCCGCGACAACCACGCCCGCCGCGTCCAAAATTTCGCCCGAGTTAAAATTTTTCCTGCCCTCGCTGCGGTCAATCCTCCCGAACGCGCGCATTGCTGCGCCGACACGAATCGGCAGCAGGTAACGCACCGTCATTTCGCCGGTCACATACGGGTTGTACAGCGTTCCGTCCGCGGCTTCAACAAAGTTGCAGCGTCCCATCACTTCATCCAAAATCGCGCCAGACAGCCCGCCATGCATGATGCCGTCGTGACCTTCGTGGATTTCTTTTGGCGTAAAAAAGGTCGCCAGTTCTCCATCCTCCAGCTCATAAAAGTCACACCCCAGGCTTGCCGGATTCTCTGTACCGCAGACGATGCTGGTCTTCGTTCTGGTCTGTTTAGCGATCACCCGTTTCTTCTTTCTGTCCGTCTTCTTGCTCTGCATCTTGTTTTGTCTCGCTTTCTGTCTGTATATCTTCTGTCGCTATTCTTACAATTTCATCCACAGCCTTCGCTTCTTCCTCCGGGATCGCATCGACTGTCGCCGCCTTAAAGCCGAGCGCGTAGCAATATTCATACGCGTTCGTTCCCTTAATCGCCTGTCTTTCGATCTTCCAGTCCGGCATATCAGCAAGCTGCATTTTGATAATCGCCGACATTTCTTCCGGTGTCATGTTGGTTGACATGTTTTCCTTGACTGCGTCCAGGAGGGCGGTATATTTGGTCAGAATCGTCTTGCTGTTCAGTGCTTTTTTGAGAATGGCTTCCAGCACAATTTGCTGATTCTCGTTTCTCTGCATATCACCGGACAGGAAAGCATGTCTTTCTCTGCAGAACGCCAGCGCCAGCTTTCCATCGACGTGATTTACACCCTTGGTAAAGTGGTGCCCGTTCAGCTCCGGCATTCCCTTCATGCCCGAGGTATAGAAGTCATGTTCCGAATTGATATCGATGCCGCCCATCGCGTCGACCAGCTTGATGATCGTACTGTAGTTGACACGCAGATAGTAGTTGATATCGATGCCGAGCGTGGTCTCCACCGCGCCGACGCTTTCCTGCATCCCGTAAAGGCTGGAATGCGTCAGCTTGTCCTTCGCATTCTTGGTCGGCAGCGTCACATAATAATCGCGCGGGATTGAGGTCAGCAGTACCTCATGCGTCCGCGGGTTGACCGTTGCGACCATGTTGACATCCGTACGGTTCGTAACGTCGATAGACCCGGACATATCGGAACCACTGATGTAGACATTGAAGCTTTCCTTGGTTACATCGACCGCGGAGGTCTGGTCCTCCGTTTCAATCGGCAGCGAGACCGTATACAGAACTTTGGTTTGTGTTCCCGCTTCATCCGTTTCTGAGGTCTGCGCTGGTGCGGAATCTGTTTGACTGCTGCTTTGCGGGTCCGCAGCTGTATCAGAAGTCGTTTGGGACAGATCATAGTTTGCCGCCGGCACGAAAATCGCCGTATAGCTGCCGTCCAGCAGCTTCTGCATCAGCGTCTGAAAATCCGCTTCATAAGCATACTCCACTGCGACCTGCTCCTGCAGCTTGGCCTTCGCCTCCGAATAACGCAGATCGTTCGTCATATAGGTGCCGACCGTCTGTCCACTGATGCCGCTGACGTTCTCCAAGAGCGCCTCCTGCGGTACGACCACATAGTAGTCCTCTGTTTCCTGTTTTATCTGTGTGATATTGTCTATAAAATCCAATGTGTCTGTCAGATACCAGGTCCCGACGCCAAACACACCGATCAGCAGCACCGCAACGACGGATGCGCCGATTTTTCGTCCCCTTTTCCCCCGTTTGCTGAACATCACCGGCACGATAAAAATCGATGCGATGACCAGCGCTGCGATCCCCGTATAGAGGTATTTTGCCGGCAGGGCATTCAGCTTAATCAGCAGCACCACAAAGGCCGCCGCCAGAATCGTGTATAGGATAGAAAGGAAGCGGCAGAAACCATTCCCCCGTTTTCGTTTCTCCGCCCGTTTGTCGGCCTCCATCTGTGCCATGATTTCTTCTCGTCTGTCTCTTCTCATAAAATCCTCATTGCTTGATTTCCCCTCGCGTCTGCGGTCGCCTCACGGATTCCGGAAGCATCATGCCGCGTTCGCACACGAAAAAAAGCCTTTTTCAAAGCTTATCCGTTACATTATACCTCTTTTTTCATCATTTCGCAACAAAAATTGCATCGCAATGTCCCCACGATACGCCGCACCGCCCCTAAGCCTGCGTTATGAAGCCGCCGCGCTGCGCTTTCTGTCTCTTCCCGGCAGCAGTTTGCGCTGTTCTGTGGCTTCTAAGCTTCGCAAGTTTCTTTTGCAAATTCCGATACCGCATGATATAATGCTTCCTGTTCGCGGTCTCTTCCGAGCGCCGCAGAGAGTTTCGTCACAAAAGGAGATTTCCATGAAAAAATTCGCAATGCTGCTTCCGCTGATTGCCGGCTCCTGCTGGGGTGCCGGCGGCATCTTTGTCCGCACGTTAAAAACCGCAGGCTTTGGCAATCTCTCCATCATGTGTTCCCGCTCACTGGTTTCCTTTTGCATCCTGCTGATCGTGCTTTTGCTTTACGACCGGAGGCTGCTGCGGATTCATCTGCGCGACCTGCCCGTTTTTCTTTCGGCGGCTATCAACGGCTATCTGCTGATGAACGTTTGCTATAATACCAGTGTTGGCATGCTCACCTTAACCCTGGCTTCAGTATTGCTATGCCTCTGCCCGATCTTCGTGCTGCTCTTGAGCGCCGTCTTTTTTCATGAAAAAATCACGCCCGTCAAGGTCTCCTGTATGCTTGCGGCAGTCGTCGGCTGTGCGCTGATCAGCGGTGTATTCGACACGCATACCGCGTTTGTCTGGAGTACTGTCGGCATCTTGACCGGTCTTGGCTCCGCTTTTTTCAATGCCGTTTACACCATCAACTCCAAACAGCTGACAGCGCGAAGCTATCACGCACTCACCATCAACATTTATATTTTCGCAATCACCACGCTGATTCTGAGTCCATTTGCCGATTGGAACGCAATCGGCGCATTCGTCTCAGCTGCGCCATGCAAAGGCGCCGCCTTTTATCTTGCGCAAGCGCTGGTTACTTCTATCCTGCCGAATTTTTTCTATGCGGCTTCCATCAAATATATTGATTCCGGCAACGCAGCAATCCTCTCCTGCGGCGCAGAGCCGACCGCCGCCATGCTCTTAGGCATTCTGCTTTATAACGAAATCCCTGCACCATCCGGGCTTTTGGGACTTGCCGTCACCATCAGCGCCCTGATTATTTTAACAAAAGCGAGCAAAACGGAATCGTAGGCGCCTTTGCACCTATGCCTGCCATGCATGGCAGACGCATCACAAGGCGCTTTTGGCGATATTCCCTATACAATGACAAAAACGGTCTTTCCGGAGTTTCCGGCAAGACCGTTTGAACCATTGCAGCCTGCTTCGCTTCGCAGGCTGTTTTTATTTCCGCGCCATGCAGGCTTAGATAAAGGTCAGCAGTGCGTCGACATCCTTTCTCGGCGGTGCCGCAATCTCCCCCTCCGGCAGGAAACCAATCGGAATCATCGCGCCGACCTGCTGCCCTTCCGGGATCGGAATGACCTTTTTGACCTCTGCATCGTCAAAATAACCGAGAATCACACTGCCCAGCCCCTTTTCGTAGGCTGCCAGGCAGAAAGTCTGTGCCGCGATACCCGCATCAAAATTCTGCCATCTGTCCTCCTTCGGCGTAGAAAAACTGCCGTCTTTTTCAAAGCCGGAACGTCCTTCCACGATTGTCAGCAGTACCACCGCCGGTGCCTTAGCGATGGTCTTGATATTGTATTCAAATCCGTAGGTGCATTTATCGCTGGCGAGTGCCGCGATTTTTTCCGGATCCTCCACCACGATATATCTCGCGATCTGGGTGTTTTTCCACGACGGCGCGAATCTTGCGATCTCCACGACCTCCGCGATCAGCTCTCTGGGAACCGGTTTATCCGCGAATCTTCTGACACTTCTTCTTTCCTTGATGCCTGTAATTAAGTCCATTTTCGTATCCTCCGTTTTTTTGTTCTAAGCAGTACCGCGTCCGCGTTGCCCCGCAGACCCTCCGCACGGCACCCTCGTCCAACTCCACTACCCTTTAGGTATACCACATTTTTGCCAGAACTGCAATACAAAAGCGGCCCCTCGCGGAGCCGCCTATCATTTGCGTGTGCAATAACACTGGATTTTTCGTTATGCAAGGCGCACGATGCAAGGTCAAATGCGCAGAAAAAATCGCCTGTGGCTAGGCGACAAGTCGGCGACCCGCGGAGTGTACTGAAGTAC
>ERZ856578.2602-NODE-2602-length-29365-cov-3.590583_pt1 | contig 29365 bp, 33 predicted proteins | sample MGYA00514384_ERZ856578 | MGnify/ENA primary metagenome ERZ856578 (study PRJEB29103, sample SAMN06111958) | human gut metagenome | biome: human gut; feature: ankylosing spondylitis patient; material: healthy_person | host: Homo sapiens | place: China:Hangzhou... | reverse complement strand
TACCATCATGATAAGTAACACCGTAACTTCCTGATTGACTTCCATCCGCATTTAAATATTGGCTGGTCCATGTCATAGAAAATCATATACTGCAATCAGCAGGCACAGAAATTTTACAGCAAGGTATTCGGTGAGCGGGAGTATTTGGGCTATTCGACCAGAAACTGTCACTCTCAGGTTAATCAGCGCAACATTGACGCGCTCTTTTTGATGTTTGCCATGGGAAAGCCCATGAATTTTTACCATGCCAACTTTCCTGGTGCAGAAGGCGGGGAAGTGACAGTACTTCAATTCCCATATTGGGTCAACGGGAAAGTTGAAGGGATTCTGGAAATCAACGTCGAAAGCAGCTTGGCCGCCGGCGGACGCGGTGAGCATCGGCGGGTGTTTCAGGAAACATAAATACTGCCGCCGATGTGCGGAGAAGGGTGTGAGAGCAGTATGAATCGGAGTGAAATTGCAGAGGATATTTTGAATCGGGAATGGAACCTGTTTCAGCAAGTCCAAAATGTGGGCGGACGGGCTTCCTGTCAGGAAGACGAACGGACTTTCCGTATTATGCGTGCTGCGCAGTTTGAGGCGTGGAACGAGGCTATGCTTGCTTCCTACCGCCAGGATTTGATCCAGGCAGAGGAAGCTGGCCGCAACCCGTTGTCTGAGAAGTACGGCTATATGATGCGCTCTACACATCCGCAGGAATATGAACAAATTCAGGATCTCCTGCCGCCGGTGTCGCCGGAAAAAGAGCGCCTTGTGGAGGAAATTCTGGCCATTGAGATCTCACAGACGGCAAAATTCCGCGCGATGTACCCCAATCTTGGACGGCGCGGCAGGCCCCTTACTACAGCAGAGGATCACGATGCGGTGACGTCTGTAGAAACTTATACCAGAGGAGAATTGCAGACCTATTCCGAGCGGACACTGGAACTTTATTTGAATCATCTCCGGAAACTGGAGCAGAACAAGGTGCTGTTTCCGCTGATTGTGATGAAAGCTACTGTGCGAGCCAACGGATACTTTTCGCTGGATGAAGCGGAAAAGGTTTTCCGGTGAAAAATGCAGGCTCTGATACAACAGAATCGTTTTGGATAACAGATTGACAAAGCAGTCACCGGCTGATATGATAGATTCAAAAGAAACAGCACAGCATGCAATGGCGTATGCTGATTGATTTGCGGCACTGAAGTCCAAAAACTCCTGGAGTTTTTGGGCTTTTTTCTTTTTCGGAGCGCTTTCGGAGGAAAATACTGCCGCACCGGCAAATTGGCGTCGGAACAGGGCAATGGTGCGGCTTGGAAGGGAGCATGCGGCTTCGTTTCGAGCCACAGCCATGCCCGTCCGGGGCCGGCGCGCTTGGGTAAATGATCGTGTATAGACAAAAAAGAACGTTCAGAAAAATGAGGAGTGAACACAATGCAGTTTCAAGCAGTATATGAAGAGAAAAAGATGAGCGCGGCAGAAATGGCTGCGCGTATTCCGGATGCATCTCATATTTTTTCGGATATTTTTCTTGCTCAGCCTAAAACGTTGTATGAGGCAATCAATAACCGCTGCCTGGCCGATTCCATGCGCAGCTGCACCATCACGACGTATTTGGATCTGTATCCGCTGGTGTGCTATACGGAGCCGATCCGCTTTGCCAAAAACCTGCAGGGTACATCTGTGTTCTGCTCTGCACTGACGCGCAAGGCGGTGGGCCAGGGCCTGGCAGATTATCTGCCCAATACATACTGGGATCAGCCAGCGCTGATTCGGGAATACCTTGATGTGGACGTGTTCGTGGTTTCGGTATCTCCGATGGATTCTCACGGCTATTTCAGCTTGGGTGTCACGGGTTCGGACTCTGCTGAATACCTCAAGAAAGCAAAAATGATTCTGGTGGAAGTCAACCAGCAGATGCCGTACTGTGCCGAAGCGCCGAAGGTGCATGTCAGCGAAGTGACGGCGCTGTGTGAAGCGGATTATGCGCTTCCTGTGCTGCCCCCGGCCAAGCTGGACGCTGTCAGCACGACCATCGGGAATCTGATTGCTGAGCAGATCCCGGACGGAGCCTGCCTGCAGCTGGGTATTGGATCGATTCCGGACGCAGTGGGTATGGCGCTGAAATCCAAGCGGCACCTGGGCATCCACACGGAGATGCTGACCGACAGCATGATTGAACTGATTGAATGCGGCGCGGCGGACAACAGCTGCAAAGCGATTCATCCTGGCAAAACCATTGCTACGTTTGCCTATGGTTCCAAACGGATGTATGACTACATTGACCACAATCCGTCGGTCGCCATCCTGCCGGTGGATTATGTGAACAATCCCTATACCATTGCGCAGAATGACAATGTAGTTTCGGTCAATGCGGCGTTGGAAATTGATCTGAGCGGACAGGTTTGCGCAGAATCCATCGGAAACCATATGTTCTCCGGTTCCGGCGGACAGTTGGACTATGTGCGCGGCGCATTGATGAGCCGCGGCGGATTGAGCTTTATTGCGTTCCCATCCACGGCCAAGGGAGGAACTATCAGCAAGATCAAACCCTTCCTGGCACCCGGTGCCGGTGTGACTACGGGCCGGAACGAAGTGGATATGATCGTTACGGAATATGGCATTGCCAAGCTGCGCGGCAGAACGTTCTCGCAGCGTGCCAAGGCTCTGATTTCCATTGCCCATCCCAATTTCCGGGATGAATTGCTCTTTGAAGCCCGGAAAATGGGGCTGATGCTGTAAATCCACAGCAGCGTGGATGCCTGGGCATGTGCAAAAGTCTGTGGATAATGTGAAAAATGTGCAAAAAAAGATAAATTTGCATTTTGGGATCCAATAATTTGGTTTGACTGCTTTTGCGATTTAATGCGCAGGAAGAAGGAAAATTCCGACGGGGTATGGAAAGGAGTTGTAAGAGCATGTACAATGTTCGAAAGGTTACCAAAGACTACTACTGGATCGGCGCCAATGATCGCCGTCTGGCTCTGTTTGAGGGCGTATACAAAATTCCGAAGGGCGTATCTTACAATTCTTATGTGCTGTTGGACGAAAAGACCGTAGTGTTCGACACCGTTGATGCGTCGGCGTCTAAGCAGTACTTGGAAAATCTGGCGCATGTGTTGGGCGGCCGCCGGCTGGATTACGTGATTGTGCAGCATATGGAGATGGATCATGCCGCCACGCTGGGTGATTTGGTCAAGGCCTATCCGGAAGTAACGATCGTGTGCAATGAAAAGGTTGCGCAGATCATGGAACAGTTCTTTGCGTTTGACGTGCGTACACGGCTGCACCTGGTGGCAGAGGGGGATACGTTCTGCACAGGGCAGCATACGTTTACCTTTGTGGCTGCACCCATGGTGCATTGGCCCGAGGTTATGGTCACATACGATATCGGCGAAAAAATCCTGTTTTCGGCCGATGCATTCGGTACATTCGGCGCATTGGACGGTGCGCTGTTTGCCGACGAGGTGGATTTTTTCGGCGATTATCTGGATGAAGCGCGCCGGTATTATACTAATATTGTTGGTAAATACGGCAAACAGGTGCAGGATGTGCTGAAAAAGGCTTCCGGCATTGAGATCAAAATGGTTTGTCCGCTGCACGGTTTTGTCTGGCGCAAAAAATTCAATCAGTTCCTGGAAAAGTATATTCAATGGGCGACCTATACGCCGGAGGAAACCGGCGTCGTGATTGCCTATGGCTCCATTTACGGCAATACCGCCAATCTGGCGGATATTCTGGCTGCTAAGCTGACGGAGCGCGGTATTAAAGTCGCATTGTATGACGCTTCGTATACTGCGGCAGATGAGATTTTGGCTGCCGCGTTCCGGTACAGCCACTTGGTGTTTGCTTCGGCGACCTACAATGCCGGCATTTACATCGCCATGGAGAATCTGCTGCATGATATTGTGAACCACAATCTGCAGAACCGTACGGTGGCTTTCGTGGAGAATGGTTCCTGGGCGCCTGCCGCCGGCGGGCAGATGCGCCGCCTGATGGAACAGTTGCCTGGCACCAAATTTATTGACGCTACGGTGACTGTTCGTTCCTCCCTGAAGGAAAAGCAGAGCGGGGAAGTGGATGCGTTGGTGGATGCCATTGCTGCTACGATCCCGGGTGCAAAGCCGGCAGTACCTTCCAAGGAAAAAGTCATTTCCATGCTCCGCAGCAATCCCGCAGAGCTGCTGACCATGCTGGCGGCAGCGGCAGCCCCCTCTGCCGTTGCCACGCCAGTAGATCCCCTTGCGTTCCAGAAGTTCTCCTATGGCCTGTTTGTTCTGACAGCCCGGGACGGGGCCAAAGACAACGGCTGTATTATCAACACAGCCAGCCAGTTGACGGATCAGCCCAAACGGATTACTATTGCAGTTAACAAAGCCAACTACACCTGTGATATGATTCTGAAAACTGGTGAGTTCAATGTTTCTGTTCTGACGGAGGACGCTTCCATGGAAGTCTTCCAGCGCTTTGGTTTCCAGAGCGGAAAAACCGCGGATAAATTCCAGGGCTGCACCTATGCCGAGCGAGCGGCCAACGGGATTTATTACGTGAAGGAAGCAACGAATGCTGTTCTTTCCGGAAAGGTTATTGCCTCGCAGGACTGCGGTACGCATATGCTGTTTATTGCCGATGTGACTGCAGCGCGGGTGCTTTCCGGTGAGCCGTCCGTGACCTATGGATATTATTTTGCGCACATCAAACCCAAGCCTCTGCCTGCGGCAATGACAGACGCGCCAAAGGTGGGTTGGATTTGTAAGGTCTGCGGGTTTGTGTATGAAAACGAAACGCTGCCGGCCGATTATATCTGCCCGATCTGCAAGCACGGCGTTGCGGACTTTGAACGTATTGTGCCTGCGGCTCCTGCAGCGCCGAAGAAAAAGAGCTGGGTGTGCAAGATCTGTGGCTATGTATATGAAGGGGACGAATTGCCGGCAGATTATGTCTGTCCGCTGTGCAAACACGGTGCGTCAGATTTCATTCAGCAAGGATAAAAACAAGGGATAGTACCCGGAGCGCTTGTGAAGAGGCGTTCCGGGGCCCGTTTGGATTTGCCTGCCGAATCCGTTGTCAAAAGAAAGGATGAGGAACCATTATGAGAAAGCTGGAAGGAAAAGTCGCTGTGATCACTGGTGCATCCAAGGGAATTGGAGAAGGGATTGCCAAAGTGTATGCCAAGTACGGTGCCAAACTGGTTCTGGCGGCCAGAGGCGCGCGGGTGCTGGAGTTTGCAGAGGAGCTTCGTGCGGCCGGTTATGAGGCCATCGGCGTTCGTACAGACGTAACGAACAAAGAGAGTGTGCTCAACCTGGTGAAGCAGGCACTGGATACTTATGGAACCATCGATGTTTTGGTGAACAACGCTGGTGTATGTGTGCTGGGCGACCTGCTTTCGACCAGCGACGAGGATCGGGACTATCACATTGATATTAATATCAAGGGTGTCTGGAATGTAACCCGGGCGATTGCACCCATTATGATGGCCAAGCGGGAAGGTAAAATCGTCGTTATGAGTTCGGTCACCGGCGATATGGTGGCCGATCCCGGAGAGGCGGCTTACGCCATGTCCAAGGCGGCGCTGGTCGGCTTTACCAAAGCCGTTGCGCGGGAGATGGCTGATTATAATATTACCGTGAATGCTATTTGCCCGGGCTATGTGCGTACGCCTATGGTGGAAGGAATGGCCAAGCAGTCCTGCCCGGAAAACCCGGAGAGCGTGATTGATGGAATCGCCGCAGGCGTGCCGCTGAAACGGCTGGCACGGCCTGAGGAAATCGGCGAGCTGGCTGCTTTCCTTGGCTGTTACGAATCCAGCTATATCACTGGAGCGCAGATCGTGATCGACGGCGGCAGTACGCTGCCGGAAACATCGACCATGGGCGCATAACAGAGCGTTCTAATAGAAAGCGAAGCAGGGGCGGGAATATTCCGCCCCTGTTTTTTCTTGCCGCAGTGTCTGCGGCTGTTGAGCGCTGCGGCATCGCTGTGCTGAGAAAAAATAATGTTTGCCGTCGTGGCGGACGGTGCAGAAAAACAGGCGCGAACATAGTTCGTGCCTGTTTTTCATTGAATTGGGCGAAGAGGTTGCGGAAGTGCCTTTTGTGAAGGATGCTTCATATTTTGGTTGACAGAACGTGTTTTCAGTGGTAATATGAAGTTGGCTTCACAAGAAGCTTACTTCATATTACGGAGGGGGAAGCTATGAAGACACGAGTCAAGGAATTGCGTACACAGGCCGGGATGACGCAGCAGCAATTGGCGGATCTGGTTCGTGTATCTTCCCGCACGATTATTTCCATTGAAAAAGAGCAGTATAATCCCTCTCTTATGCTGGCATATCGTATGGCTGAGGTATTTGGCGTGAGTGTTGAGGAGTTGTGCTGCCTGAAAGAAAACAAGGAATTGGAGGACAGGGAATATGAAAGTTTACAATAGAAAAGGACTCCTTTTAGGCGGCATATGGATGCTTTTGGCGCTTTGGAATCTTGTTCACGATTTCGGTTCGCCGGATCCGAATGCACTGGTTCAGGTGAGAGACAGTATTTTGTCCGTATTTTTGCTGTTGCTGGGGATCACCTCTTTTTGGAGGGCTTTCTCCAAGAAGGCGACAAGGGAGGATCAAATTGAAGAACGGGATGAGCGCAATCGTCTGATTCGCTATAAAAGCAAAGCGCGGATGCTGGATATTGCGTACGGCATTCTGTTTGTGTTCATGGTTTGCGGGATGATTGGATTTAAGCTGACTGCCAATCCGGTGTGGTTTGCCATCTTGGTTCTTCCGGGCCTGTTCCTGGGGGGATTTCTGATCCTTGAGATTTTTGTTCAGTTGTACTACGAAAAACATGAATAGGAGGAAAGAGATATGAAACAGCACTCCCAGCCACGGCTTGTTAAAGATGAGCGGGACGCACAGATCGATACGCGGTCCAGAAGCGCGGCACTGGATTTTGTCATTGCGGCCACGCAGGTTTTGACGCTCATTTGTCTTGTCAAAGGCAATCCGGCGTGGAAAGGAAGCCTTGCGCTTTTGTTTATCGGTGCGGCGGCCGCATTGTTTTACAAATATGATCAGTATAAAGAAAGGCTATACATCCAGGTCGGGGTTGTGCTTGGCATCGTTGGCGTGGCATTGCTGGTATGGTTTGGTATCATGGGCTGATTGTGTCCGATGCGCTGCTGTAGCGGGCGCGGGGAGAGACCGTCCCCCTGTGTTTTGTGGTATCGTTTTGGTCAAAGCAAAAATCCGAACATTCAACGGCTGCGGCGCCGGGATTCCCTGTCACGAAATGGAAGGCCCTGCGCCCGGAGATATAGGCGTTTTTCGAGAGTGAGGAAGGACAGTGGGAGTTTGCCGAGTGGAAAGCACAGCAAGAACGGGACAAGATAAAACAGGGCTAACAAGAGGCGGGAACATCTGTAACGATGCTCCCGCCTTTGTTTGCGCCTGTCCGATAAATCTGAATTTTTCTTTTTTATTCGTCCAAAGCGTCACAAAGCTTGTCCATAATTTCAGAAAGAGCAGTTGGAATTCCTTCTTCCCAGTTTGGACTTTCTAAAACTTCTCCATCTAAAGCCATATACATCTCTTTAGGTATCTCTCTTTTTATTTCCTCGTCGTCAACTTCTTCTGTCCAGTCATAATCTGAATTATATGGGTCATTTTTAGGGTCAAAAGCATATTTTTGATTTTTATAAAATCCTGAAATATAATTTTTTTCAAGAGTTTCAACAATATCAAAATCTTCTAAAGCCCAGCTGTCCTCTTCTTCACATTCTTTTCTATTTTCATATTTCTTAAAAAATTGAGGATTCATATACCAATATAGGAATAGAGCTGTTCCCCTGTCAGTATCAGGCTGTTCTGCTATCCATTTGATAACTGCCTTAGAATTATCAAAGTTCCAATCTATTGCTAAAAGTTGTCTTTCTTTTGGAGGGTTTTTCTTTAAATAATTTATAATTAACTGGTTTTCTAACTCATCAAATTCATCTTCGTCAATCTCTACATTTTCCCAATCAAAATCTTCTCTTAAAATATCTTCAATTTTTAACATATAAAGATACCTCCTAAAATTCCGATTTGTCGAGTAACCTTTTAAGTGAATTATAGCATTTGGTATATGAAAATACAAGGGCAGGAAAATCGCTCCCTGCCCTTGCCGGTCAAATTATATTATCAATAGAAATGATAAATCCGAACACATTACCCACTTGGATAATGTAGTTCGGATTATCATGATCTGGTCCGAGTGTTGAGATTCGAACTCAAGGCCTCTTGAACCCCATTCAAGCGCGATACCAAACTTCGCCACACCCGGATGTCAGCTTGTTTATGATACCACAGTTGGAAACAAAAAGCAAGAGGGAATTTATAAGAAAGTGAAAAAAATTTTGGAGGAAAACAAGTGTTGTCAGTTGACAAGCGCTTTGGTTTATGGTAAAGTATATTTTGCGTTTAGGCGTAATGTGGGGATTCAGACATGGAGAGGTGGCCGAGCGGTTGAAGGCACCGGTCTTGAAAACCGGCGAAGCGCAAGTTTCCGTGGGTTCGAATCCCACCCTCTCCGCCATGCGCAAAGTAAAAAGAAAAGCGTATCAAGCAATCCATTCGACCTGCAGAAGTACCCAAGAGGCCGAAGGGGCTCCCCTGCTAAGGGAGTAGGCCGGGAAACCGGCGCGAGGGTTCAAATCCCTCCTTCTGCGCCACAAGAAACCGCCTTATTTGTTGGGAATAGGGCGGTTTTTTTCTTTTATTATGTTGCTTTTGCATTGGAAAAGTTCCTGTTTATTGTTCCTGTTTTTTCGTTTACCCCTAAATTTACCCCAAACAGAATTTTTTACCCCACCAGACGACAAGGTCTGGTGTTTTTTTATACTTTTGGGTCGTTAAGGATCCATAATAGCTTTGCATTCTGACGGCGGTTCTCTGCGTTTGAAATCCGCATCGCACTCGAACAACATAGCGTTACTTTCGGCCCGGAGTGTTGCTTTTATCACTTGACGGAGAAGATGGGATTCGATATGATGAACAAAACCGGTAGGGCAGCGCTCCGTGCGGGAGCGCTGCGTTGGGAAAGGAGGACAGGCTCTGTGCGGCTTATCATTTCACCAGCCAAAAAAATGCGTTCAGACAGCGACAGTTTTGCTGTTGCGGCGCCGCCGCAGTTTCTGGAACAGGCGGAGGAACTGAAAACATATCTTCAGACGCTGGATTATGACCAGTGCCGCGCGCTGTGGCGCTGTAACGATGCCATTGCCGCGCTGAATTTTGAACGCGTCCGCCATATGGATCTGCGCCGCGCTCAAACACCAGCCCTGTTTTCCTATGATGGCATCCAGTATCGCTACATGGCGCCCAATGTGTTCTCGGAACGAGAGCTTTCCTATGTGCAGGAACATCTCCGCATTCTGTCCGGGTTTTACGGCCTGCTGCGCCCCTTTGACGGGGTAGAGCCATATCGCATGGAAATGCAGGCAAAGCTGGCAGGGTTTCGCTGCAGTACGCTCTACGAATTCTGGGGGGCGTCGCTGGCGGAGGCGTTGGCTGCGGAGGACGCATGCCTTGTTAATCTGGCGTCTCAGGAGTACAGCAAAGCGGTGCGGCCCTACTGGGGGACACAGCGGCGATGGGTGGAGTGTACCTTTGCCGAGGAGGCGGGCGGAAAGCGCCGGGAAAAGGCCACGCAGGCCAAAATGGCGCGGGGCGCCATGGTACGCTATCTGGCGGAGCGCCAGGCCCGGGAACCGGAAGAGATGCGAGGCTTTGACCGTTTCGGGTTTTCCTATGACGCGGCGGCGTCCTCGCCGGATCATTTTATTTTTGTGAAAGGAGCATGATACCATGCTGCAAGTTGGAACAAAAGCGCCGGAATTTACTCTGCCGGACAAGGATGGAAATCTGGTTTCCCTGAAAGACTTTCAGGGGAAAAAGGTGGTGCTGTATTTTTACCCCAAGGATAACACTGCAGGCTGCACCAAGCAGGCCTGCGCCTTTGGCGCAAATTATACAGCGTTTCAGGCGAAGGGGGCTGTGGTGATTGGTATCAGCAAGGACAGCGCCGCATCCCATGGCCGCTTTGCCGCGAAGTATGACCTGCCGTTCCTGCTGCTTTCCGACCCGGAGCTGCAGGCGATCCAGGCTTACGATGTGTGGCACGAAAAGACGATGTGCGGCAAGACGAGTATGGGCGTGGTCCGCACAACCTATGTCATCGATGAAAACGGCAGGATCGAATGGGCCAAGGAGAAAGTCAAGCCGGAGGTCAATGCCGGGGAGATTTTGGAATATCTGGGCTAAAAATAAAATACAAATAGTGATATTTTGATTGAAATATCCGAATTTGAATCAAAAAGAGCCGCCCGAACGGGCGGCTCTTTTCTGTCAATGTTATTCGTGAGACTTGCGCTCGGAATCGGACCAGGGATCGGGTTTCTGCGGACGTTCCCATGGTTCCGGACTGGTTCCGGGTGTACCGGCGGATGGAGCTTGCGGTGGTGTCTGCGTCTGGGGTTCCTCTGCCGGTGGAGCGCCATTGTCCAGCGCAGGTGGGGGCGCCGGCGGTGTGCTGCGGGGTGCGGTATTCCATTGGCTGCCTGCATGGTCCCAGCTGCCGGAGGAAGCGGAGGGCGGGCTGTATGGGCCGTTGTAGGGGCCGGAGGTGTGCGGGGCATCTCCGCTGCCGGCAGTCATGCCTTTTTCGGCGCAGATCGTATCGTAAAAGGCGATGTCAGTCAAAGTAATATAAGGAATCAGCCAGATGCCGAGGAAACCCATGGTAAACACATCAAGGATCAGCCAACCCAGGAAGGACAGATCCAGCACAAAAAGCTGCCATTTGTAGCCGTAGGTCTGTTCTTTGCTCAGGTTGATGGCCTCCAGAATACCGAGATCGGGGTTTTCCAGCAGGTTATAAAGGGCGAAGCGGTAGCGGTATGTGGCGATAATGCCAGGAATAATCAACAGCAAACTCCACAGAAAAATAAAAATGCCTGCGACGATTTCCAGCAGGATCACTTTACCTGCAATGGAAAACCCGTCAAACAAGGTGCTCAGCGGCATTTCTTTTCCCCGGCGGATCGCCAGGCAATAGGTGGCGAAGCCTGCAGCCAGGACAATGGAAATCAGCCAGACCAGAATGGTGATAAACCAGTTAATGGGACTTGGCATCAAAACTGTGGAGTAATAGGAGTAAGACAGGTAATAGGGAATGCCGAACAGCTGCAGCATGGTTTGCTCAAAGGCACTGAGGGCGAAAACGATAATGACATATATAAGCCCGATTTGGTATGGACTGACACGGGCAGTGCGCATCAGGTTCCGAGCGGCTTGTTTCGCCTGTGGGCGGTCAATGACCATATATAATCTTCCTTTCTAAATCGGTACAGAGACACGGGAGGATCTGTGCCAATCATAATATTAATAGTATAACATGACACGGTGTATTACACAAGAAGGGAAATCTGCAGTGCCGTATGAATGAAAGAGGGACGGGACGATGGGGCATCCGCCTGCTGCGCGAAAAAACTGACTTGACATCTGCGGCGGGCTGTGTTATATTCAAGAAAAATTTGATCCTGCGCGCCGCCGGGTGCAAAAGCGTTTGTTTCTCTGTCGATAGGCCTTAGAAGACAGAGGGGCAGACGTTCTTTTTTTTGCCCTTTTGCCAGCAGACAGGATCGGAAAGAGGAGGAAAAACAATGGCTTGGGTTTATTTGGTATTGGCAGGGGGACTGGAGGTGTTCTGGTCCACGTTCATGAAATTGTCCGAAGGATTTTCAAAGCCGGGATATACGGTTCTGACCCTGGTGGGGATGGCTGCAAGTTTTATCCTGTTGGCACAAGCCACCAAGGTGCTGCCCTTGGGCACATCCTATGCCATATGGACAGGTATTGGTGCACTGGGTGCGGTAATCGTGGGCATTGTGCTGTTTCGGGAACCGGCTACGGCACTGCGCATTTTTTTTGTGGTGCTTCTTTTGACGGGCATTCTGGGACTGAAAATGACTTCCGGCCACTGAAAAAGGGGCGGCGCCCGTCATGGCGCCGCCCCTTTTGTCATATTTGCCTGTGGGCAAAGAATGTTTCATTACTCCAAAATGGCTCCCCGGTCTGCAGAAGAGACCATTTTTGCATACCGGGCCAGATATCCGGTTTTGATCCTCGGCTCGGGACAGACCCAGTTTGCCTTGCGGCGGGCGAGCTCTTCTTCGCTCACTTTCACACAGATCGAACGGTTGGGAATATCGATGGCAATGATGTCGCCCTCCTGCACCAGGCCGATGGGGCCGCCGGAAGCGGCTTCCGGGGACACGTGGCCGATGGAAGCGCCGCGGGTGGCGCCGGAGAACCGGCCGTCGGTGATCAGGGCTACTTCCTTGTCCAGGTCCATGCCGGCTATCGCGCTGGTGGGGTTGAGCATTTCACGCATGCCGGGGCCGCCTTTGGGGCCTTCGTAGCGGATGATGACCACATCGCCCGCCACAATTTTGCCGGCGTAGATGGCGGCGATGGCGTCGTCCTCGCAGTCAAACACCCGGGCGGGGCCTTCGTGCACCATCATTTCCTGAGCGACGGCGCTCTGTTTGACCACGCAGCCGTCGGGGGCCAGATTGCCTTTGAGTACGGCAATGCCGCCGGTTGTGGAATAGGGGTTATCGATGGGGCGGATCAATTCGGGATCGCGGTTAACGACGCCGGAGAGGTTTTCAGCGATGGTTTTGCCGGTGCAGGTCGGCAGCGTGGTGTCGAGCAGATTGGCCTTGGCCAGCTCGGCCATGACGGCGTATACGCCGCCGGCCCGGTCGAGATCTTCCATGAAAGTGTCACCGGCGGGCGCCAGGTGACACAGGTTAGGAGTCCTGGAGCTGATCTCGTTGGCCATATCGAAGGACAGTGCAATGCCGCATTCGTGGGCAATGGCGGGCAGATGGAGCATGGTGTTGGTGGAGCAGCCCAGAGCCATGTCGATGGTTTCGGCGTTGTGGAAAGCGGCCTCGGTCATAATATCCCGGGGACGGATGTTCTTTTCCACCAGTTCCATGATCTTCATGCCGGTGTGTTTGGCCAGACGCAGGCGGGCGGAGTAGACGGCGGGGATGGTGCCGTTGCCCCGCAGGGCCATGCCGATGGCTTCGGTCAGGCAGTTCATGGAGTTAGCGGTATACATGCCTGAGCAGGAGCCGCAGGTGGGGCAGGCGTTTTCTTCGTATTCTTCCACGCCCGCTTCATCCAGTTTGTCGGCATAGTAGGCGCCCACAGCTTCGAACATGTGGCTCAGGCAGGTGCGGCGGCCGTCGTTGAGCCGGCCGACCAGCATGGGCCCGCCGGAAACAAAAATGGTGGGCACGTTGACGCGGGCGGCGGCCATCAGCAGGCCCGGCACGTTTTTGTCGCAGTTGGGGATCATGACCAGACCGTCGAACTGATGGGCCATGGCCATGGCCTCGGTGGAGTCGGCGATGAGGTCCCGGGTGACCAGGGAGTATTTCATGCCCACGTGCCCCATGGCAATGCCGTCGCACACGGCGATGGCGGGAAACTCCACCGGCGTGCCGCCGGCGGCACGAATGCCGGCCTTGACGGCTTCGGCAATTTTGTCGAGGTTCATGTGGCCGGGAACGATCTCGTTGTAGGAGCACACCACGCCGATCAGCGGGCGCTCCAATTCTTCTTTAGTGTAGCCCAGTGCATAGAGCAGAGAGCGATTTGGTGCGGCAGGGATGCCTTTTTTGACTACGTCACTGCGCATGATGAGTGCCTCCTGTATCATGAAAAATAAAAAATACTGCAGGTTGTATGATGATGCTTGCATTGTCTGACTACATAGTATATCATAGAAAAAAAGATGTCAAGGGCAGATGGAGAGTTTTGACCATGGAAAAGAAAAATTTATCTCAGCAGACGATGGAGCGGCTGTATAACACCATTGTGGCGGAAAAGCGGATGCAGCCGGGGGACAAGCTGCCCAATGAGCTGGAGCTTTCGGAACAGCTGGGCGTCAGCCGCGCCACGCTGCGGGAAGCACTGCGGATGCTGATTGCCCGGGGCGTGCTGGAGGTGCGCCGGGGAAAAGGCACCTTTGTTTCCGAACGGGTGGAGGAGATCGAAAATTTCGGCTTTTCGGACGTGGGGCAGTTGCGGGGGCAGTTGAGAGATCTGTTCGAGCTGCGGGAAATTTTTGAACCGGGGGCGGCCCGCCTGGCCTGCCGCCGGGCCACGGAGGAAGAACTGGCAGAGATCCTGCAATGCGGCGCGGCGGTGGAGAACTGCATTCGGGCGGGAGAGGACCGCACGAATGCGGACCGGGATTTTCACGCCGCTATCGTTCGCGCCACCCACAACGAGTTCATGATGCGCCTGTTGCCGGTGATCAGCCGGGCGGTGATTACCGCTGTTGCTGCGGATAAGCATGGGGAAGAGCTGGCGGAGGACACGGCGCGCGATCACGCTCTGCTGATGGAATTTTTCCGCCGCCGGGATGAAGTGGGAGCGGAGCACGCTATGGCCATTCATCTGCGGCATGGAGCAAATATCCTTGGGGTAGCGGAAGCGGAACGTTCGCTCTGAGGTTTTCCGAAAAAGCCGTCCCTGGTTTTGATATGTAAAGAGTATTTGACATTTTGAGGAAGGTGTGGTATATTTGAAAATGTCAAAAGAATTTTACATAGCGCCTATGAAATGAAAGGGGTATTTTTATGGGAAGCGAAGGATTTGCGCTGTGGGGCATGCTGTTCCTGGGATTGCTGGCCGGATGCGTGGTGTTGATTATTGGCATGTTTGTTTCCATGATCCGTATGGATATCGGCGATGAGCGGCGGCAGCTCATTGTGGGGAAAAGCTGCATTGTTTCTTTCACCGGCATCGCGGGATATTTGCTGCTGGAAACGGTTGTCACAATCGTCCGCGCGCAGCGAATGGAGGTTAATCCTTTTTCCGTACTGACGGCTATGGCGGTGATATTTACCCTGGCGCTGGCATGGAACAAGCACAAATACGGAGGGTGAGGCGCTGCTGTGGAAAATCAGATTCATGTCCTGCGCAAACAGCTGGGAATTTCTCAGGAAGATCTGGCCCGGCGCTGCGGCGTTTCCCGACAGACGATCAACGCGATTGAAAACAATAAATACGATCCCACCCTGGCGCTGGCGTTTCATTTGGCCCAGGTACTGGGCACTACAGTGGATGCCCTGTTTCGTCCTGCGCAGTAAGCGGAATGGGATGCAGGATGCGGAGGCAAAAGGAGAGAAGAGAGATGGAACTGGAAACTGCTCTGACGGAATTTTTTGAAATGCGGCCAATTCTGGCACAGGCACGCATGGGCACTTATTTTATCATTCCGCTGCGCTATGAGGCGGGCGCGCTGCGTCATGACCGGATTCAGGCGTTGGGAAGGCCCTGGGACGTGACGACGATGGATTTGAGCGAAACGGTAAAGAGATTGTTTTATGCCGATGACACGGCGTCCATTGGCGGATGCTATCGAATCGACGCGGAAGCGTTGTGCCAGGCGCTGTTTGGCGGGGAAACAGCGCCTGGCATCACGGCTTTTTCCGTTTCCGACAAAAATGGCTGCGCGGAGCGGCTTCCCTTTTCCTTTTACCATGCTTACCTTTACTATTTCCATACGCGGGTGGCGTTTTTGTGTCTGGGCATCGGGTATGGGGATATGCGCGTGCTGCGCTGGATCTGCAATTTGGGGTTTGCCGAGAGCCGTGCCGATTATCATTATAGGGATGCATTTGGCCAAGAGCATGGCTTTGTGCTGGAAAAGCAGCTGGAGGAAGTTCTGCGCAGCTGGGGGTTGGAAGGCTTTTTTGCCTCCGGCAGCACGCTGCTGCTGGAGGCGTATGTGGATAATGTGGCAGTTGTGCCGCAGCGGTTCCGGTCACTGGATACGATCCGGCGGGCGGCTTTCAATCTGCATTTGATGAGCCCGCCGAACGCACTGGCCGAGGATGATTCGGAGGAGGATGTGGACTACGTTTACGCGGTGAAAACGCAGGAGTTGGGAACCTATCGCTGGGGCTGCTGCGTTTCTTCACAAACGATTTCCTATATTATGGCCAATGAAACGCTGGACATCGATGCTGAGATGGCGGCTCAGGCGCAGGACGGCCTTCCGCTGCTTCTGGTGGCTCTGTACGAAAAATACACCTGCCTGCGCTTTGCGCAGTTGATTACGGCGGCGGACAAAAAGAGTATGAAACAGCTGCGCGGCCTGAAGCAGGTCATGCTGGAGTTTCAGGCGTACGGCACAGTGGATCCGGCGAATATTTCGCGCTGGCATAACATCAAACGCATTTATCAAGTGGTTGTGGAGAGCAATCGGGTGCCCCAGGCCATTGAGGACGTCAGCGGAAAATTGAGCATTTTGATCGAGCACCAGCGGGAAATTGAACGGGCCAGGAACGATATGGTGGTTAGCGTGATCACGCTGTTTGGTATTATTTCCATTCTTGCTTCGGTGCTTTCGATCATTCAAATTCTGTCGGACGGCAGCCAGGCAGCATGGCTGGGCATGATCAGCTCTGTCCTGCTGTTAGGGGCATTGCTGGTGGTCATGGCGTTTTGGGGCAGGCGAGAGTAATAACTGGCTCAACTGCGGCGCTTTGTTCCGAGCAAGCCGAATCTTTTTTGCGATGTTTTTGTTCCCTTTTACCCTTTGGACTGATTTAGGATATGTGAACATCCTCCTTCCATTAAATGAAAGGAGGATGTTTTGTGAATTCAAAGCTATTAGCTTATATCATATATTGCCATATCAAATATAACAGCAATAAATGGGCAGGGTAAAAAGCATAGCAAGCATATTGGAACCATTTGGAATGATACCCCTGTTTGCCACGATAAAGCCAGATGGGAATTAACGAAAGCAACGCAAAGCTCTGCTGTACGATTTGGAATTCATATCCGGCAAGGGATATAGAATAGAAATAACTGCCAATTACCTTGATATTTAATAGAGCTAAGCATATAAACTGTCCAAGAAAGCACCACCATTTCTTTTCGCGGAAGATATAAAATACCAGAACAGTCAACACACCTGCACCAAAATAGTCAACCATTGCAATTGCCCCAAGAAGATAATCAATCAGCGCGGTTATCACGATGGCTGGCCATGTTAACCACCATTTTCCTTTTACTTTTGCTTTTTCTATTAGGGTTATGGATAATAATGCAATCAAAAAAGTCCAAAGAACATTTTGGTGGAACGGATAGATTGGCGAGCTTCCATAGATCAGATTAAACGGAATTTCAGAGACGATAGCAAAAATAAACAATCTGCTTATATACTTGCGGACATTGGCTGTATGAAAAAAACCTTCCACTATCATAAAAGCAAAAATAGGGAAGGCAACTCTTCCAATACAGGTCATCCACTCTTGGGCAGGGAACAGTGTAGCCCAAAGATGGTCGCACAGCATCAGTATCATTGCCAGAATATGTAGGGAAAATGAACTGATTCCCTTCGTTTTTATTTGTACCATTCAACTTCTCCTTTTTGATTTTCAATCCTTTTGAACGGGAGCTGTATCTTTACAAAACAGATGATTTTTCCATTTATTCACTTCATAATGCATCTTTTGGTTACTTTATCATATTTTTTTATTCATATCAATGTTTGCTGAAATCGACGGAGTTAAAAACCACCAGTCCAAATGTAAAAAGAGAGATTTTTTGTCAAATCTTGCAGAATGTCAGGAAGTATGGTATAATAAATTTATATAGTTCTATCATGATATGATTTGGAAACGGAGGAGGAACTTTTTATGGCATATTGTAAACAGTGCGGCGCGGAACTGGAAGAGGGCGCAGCGTTTTGCCCCAAGTGTGGCGTGGCTCAGAATGAAGCGCAGCAGTCCAATCCGGAGAGCGCACAGCAGACGCCGCCCCCAGCTTCTAGTGTGGACTGGGTGCAGCAGAATTCCTATCAGAGTCAGCCACCGGTGAACGACAGCGGCAGTATCGGCTGGGGCGTCTTGGGTTTTTGTATCCCGATTGTAGGCTTGATCCTATTCCTGGTGTGGAAAGATCAGAAGCCCAGAACGGCAAAAGTCGCAGGTGTCGGCGCATTGATTTCGGTGATTGTCGGCGTGATCTGGTATGCGCTTGTCATTCTCGTAGGCTTGGGCAGTGCCATGATGTATTAATCGGGCATGATTCCCTGGCTGTACCGCGTTTTGCCGATGCTGTTTGGTTGCCATTGCAGGGACGATCGGTCTTTTCACTGGAAAGGGAAGCGTTTTCCACTGTGCGCCCGTTGCACCGGCGAGCTGGTCGGGGGTGCGGCGGCAGCGTTGAGCTATGCCGTTTTTCATCCCGGCCTGGGTGTGTTGGCCCTTTTACTGGTGCCGATGCTTATAGACGGCGGCGTGCAAGCAGCCACGCGGTATGAAAGTACGAATCTGCGGCGGCTGGTCACCGGGGTCTGCTTTGGATATGGTATTGTGTGCCTGTTTCTGTTGAGCACAGGTTATGCGTTCCGTTTCGGGGTGTCCCTGGGCAGCCGGCTGATTTGATGGAAAGAAAAAGCGCGCTTGGGCGCGGCGTTAGCCGCACAGGCGCGCTTTTCTGCTGTATGCCTGGCTGCGGTGCAGTGGAAACCGACGGTTCTACCGCCGGTCGATTGACATTTTTGCGGTGCAGTTTTACCATGAGCGGTGAGGTGAGGACACGATGGAAGAGGAACAGCGGGAGAAAAACCTTGGCTCCTTTGTGGCGGCGCTGCGCCGGGAAAAAGGATGGACGCAGAAAGAATTGGCGGAGCGCCTGCATGTGACGGATAAAGCGGTCAGCAAGTGGGAGCGTCGGGTGAGTATGCCGGACACAGCGCTGCTGATTCCACTGGCGGAAACGCTGGGCGTCAGCGTGACAGAGCTGCTGCGGGGCGAACGCCTGGAATCGGATGCGCCGCTGGCGCAGCGGGAGGTGGAAATGCTGGTGGAGGGGGCGGTCCGCCTCTCGGCCGGGGAACAGCAGCGGCGGCAGGAAGAACGGCAAAAATGGAAACGGCGCTGGTGGTTGTGCTTGCCGCTGGCAGTATTGGGAATGGCGGTATTGCTTCTGTGCGCTCCAGATCCGGCGGTATTCGGCGGCGTGCTGCTGGTGGAAGGGTTGTGTCTGGGGTTTGGCGCGTATCTGTGCTTCGGGATCCGGGATGTGCTGCCGGCCTATTATGATGAAAACCGGATCACCAGTTACAGCGACGGAATATTCCGTATGAATTTGGCGGGCATTGCGCTGAATAACCGTAACTGGCCTCATATTATCCGCACCTGCCGTTTGTGGCTGATAGGGACGCCGGTGGGGTTTCCGCTGCTCTGTCTGATGCTGCGTGCGTTCCTGCCGCCGCTGGGCTGGCTTCCTCTGTCTCTGATTGCGGTGCTGGGCTTTTTTGTGCCGGTGGTGTATGCGGCGAAAAAATATGAATAAAAACAGCGCCGTGCTTTTCCTGTTCGGGAAAATACGGCGCTGTTTTCGGTGTGGCTCAAGACAGGATCATGTCGATGCCGGCATGCAATGTTTCCTCGTCCAGAGCAGATCGGCCTTGAGCAATGAGGAAGCCGTCGGCGTCGATAAAATAGGTGGTGGGCAGTGTGCGCACGCCGTAGGTGACGGCGGCATCGGCGTCCGTGTCGTAGAGGACAGGGAAAGTGAATCCCTGTTCGGTCACATAGGCGGACGCGCTTTCGAGGGTTTCCCGTCCGCCGGTCATATTGACCATAACAAACTGAACCTCATCACCCCATGTATCATAGGCTTTCTGGAAGACGCCCATTTCGCTCTTGCAGGGACCGCACCAGCTGGCCCAGAAGTTCAGCACAATCGGGGAACCGGCAAAATCGGACAGTTGTACGGCGTTGCCGTCAAGATCGTATGCCGTAAAATCGGGTGCAGCGATAGGCTCCGGTGTTGCACTGTCGCTTTCGGGCGCGGACGTGGGAGCCAGTGCGCCGCTGGAGGGAGCGAGCTGGGTGTACAGCACAGAAGCAGGGCGGCCAGAAGCAGAATAATCCAAATTGTTTTATGCTGTTTCAAGAAAACTTCCTCCGTTTACGATAAAAGTGTGAGCAGGCGGCCCAACAGTCCGGTGGCCATGAGCACGCCCACCAGGATCAGGAAACTGCCGCTGAATAGTTGGATTATGGCATAGTGGCTTTTGATCCAGTCAAAAGCAGATTTGAGCCGGTCGATCAGCACGGCGCTGATCAGAAACGGCAATCCCAGGCCCAGGGAATAGATTAGTAGCATCAGCATACCGCTGAGCACATGCCCCTGCTGGGAGGCCAGCATCAGTGCACTGCCGAGGAAAGCCCCCACGCAGGGTGTCCAGCCCAGAGAGAAGATGAAACCAAGCACCATGGCGGAGAAAAAGCCCAGGTTACGGGTGCGGATGGCTTTGCGGCTGCCCCGGAACAGGTTCAGCTGAAATACGCCCAGAAAATGCAGGCCAAAAAAGATCACGATCAGGCCGCAGACAAGGTTGACAACGTTCTGGTAGGCAGTCAGGAAACTGCCTAGGGTACCGGCCAGCGCCCCCAGCGCCATGAACACCAAAGTGAATCCCAGTACAAAGCCAAAGGCGTGGAGCAGTGTTTTTTGTGTGTCTTGGGCCTCGCTGCCAGCAAAATAAGAGACGTAAATTGGAAGCATCGGCAGCAGGCAGGGGGAGATAAAGGTGATGATACCCTCGAGAAAAACGATCAGATATTGCATGGAGACAGTGTTCCTTGCGCAGATTGGGGAGAGGAAAACCGGCTCGCTGCAATGCAGTGGGCCGGTTTGTAGCATTTGAAGGGAATTATTTGGAAGCGGCGTCCAAACCGGCATCGCCGGACTCGGCGTCTTTCCAGAGCATTTCATTGCGCAGCTTCTCGCCGACCGTCTCCAGGGGATGCTTTGCCAGCATGGCGCGCTTGGAATTGAAGAAGGTGCGGCCGTTCTTGTTCTCGGCAATCCACTTGCCGGCAAAGGTGCCGTCCTGAATGTCGGACAGGACTGCGCGCATGTTGGCCTTGACCTGGTCGTGGTCGATGACCCGGGGGCCGGACACATACTCGCCGTATTCAGCGGTGTCGGAAATGGAGTAGTTCATGGCAGCCACACCGCCCTTGTTGATCAGGTCAACAATCAGCTTAACCTCGTGGCAGACCTCGAAATAAGCGTTTTCGGGAGCATAACCGGCTTCGCAGAGCACCTCGAAGCCGCACTGCATCAGGTCCACCAAGCCGCCGCACAGCACGGTCTGCTCGCCGAACAGGTCGGTTTCGGTCTCGATATCCATGGTAGTCTCCATGATGCCGGCGCGGGCGCCGCCGATGCCGGCGATATAAGCCAGGGCAATGTTTTTGCACTCGCCGGTGGCGTCCTGCTCCACAGCGATCAGGCAGGGTACGCCTTTGCCTTCCACATACTGACCGCGCACGGTGTGGCCGGGGCCTTTGGGTGCAGCCATGAACACATCGACGTCAGCGGGGGGGACAATCTGCTTGTAACGGATGTTAAAACCGTGGGCAAAAGCGATGGCGTTGCCGGCAGACAGGTTGGGGCCGATGGACTCATTATAAATATCGGCAGCGCGCTCGTCGTTGACCAGGATCATAATGATATCAGCCTTCTGAGTGGCTTCGGCAACCGTATAAACTTCAAAACCGTCCTTGACGGCTTTCTCCCAGGATTTGCCGTGACGCAGGCCAATGATTACATCGCAGCCGCTGTCGCGCAGGTTCTGGGCATGGGCATGGCCCTGAGAACCATAGCCAATGACAGCGATCTTCTTCCCCTTGAGGTATTTCAGGTCGCAGTCCTTTTCATAGTACATTTTTGCCTTCATGTCATAGCAGCTTGCCATAATTAAATTCTCCTTTTTCTTTGTTATTATCGTTGATCGTAGAGCCGCCCCGCTCCAGGGCGACCATACCGGTACGAACCATTTCAAGGATGCCGAAGCCCTGCAGGAGCTTTTGGATAGCGTCCACTTTGGACTCGGCGCCGATAATGGCAATGGTCAGGGAATTGAGGGACACGTCAATGATGGAAGCACGAAAGATGTTGGCAATCTGAATGACTTCGTTGCGGTCCTCACTGTTGGCGGCGCGTACCTTAATCATCACCAGCTCGCGGCGGATGGAATCGTCGGGGGACAGCTCCTGCACCGAATAGACCGGAAACAGCTTGCGCAGCTGATTGGCGATCTGCCGGGCGGAGGCGTCATCCGTATCGATTTCAATGGTGATGCGGGAGATTTTGGGATCATCGGTGGTGCCGACGGCCAGGGAATCGATGTTGTAGCCCTTGCGGGAGAACAGGCGGGACACCTGACTCAGAACGCCGGCGGTGTTTTCCACCAGCACCGAAAGCGTGTGCCGGGTAGTTTCGTTCATGGATCATCGCTCCTTTCCGTTAATCCAGCAGGAAGTCCGTGTTGGGCTTTCCGCCGGGCACCATGGGATGCACCATTTCGTCGATATCGATGGCGCATTCGATCAGGCTGGCTTTGCCGGAGGAGAGGGCCTTTTGGAAAGCGGCCTCAAAGTCTCCGATGTTGCTGACGCGGTAGCCGTCAATATCATAGGCCTCGGCCAGCTTGACAAAGTCAGGGCCGCGATCCAGCGTGGTTTGGGAATAGTGTTTGTCGTACATCAGCGTCTGCCACTGGCGGACCATGCCGAGGGTCTGGTTGTTGAACAGTACTGTGATAATGGGCAGGCCGTAGTGCTGCACAGTAGCCAGTTCATTGCAGTTCATACGGAATGAGCCGTCGCCGGTGGCATGGACAACCACTTTGCCGGGGTTGCCGATTTTAGCGCCCATAGCGGCACCCAGGCCGAAGCCCATAGTGCCAAATCCGCCGGAAGTGATGAGCTGGCCGGGACGGTTGAAATGAAAATACTGCGCTACCCACATCTGATGCTGGCCCACGTCGGTGGCCATAATGGCGTCCCCATCGGTCAGGCGGGTGATGCTGTCGAGCACTTCCTTGGGCAGGAGTTTACCTGGGATCGGCTGCAGTTCCACTTCTTTGTTGGAGAAGACATATTCTTTCCATTCGGGATAGTCGTGGGCGGTCAGCTTTTCATTCAGCATTTCCAGTACGCGGCGGGCGTCGCCGATGATGTGGTGGTCGGTGAGGACATTTTTATCAATCTCAGCGCGATCAATATCAATATGTACGATTTTGGCGTTGGGAGCAAAATGACGAGGTGACAAGGCCACGCGGTCGGAGAAGCGGCAGCCCACGGCGATCAGCAGGTCGCAGCGGGATACGGCGATGTTGGCCGCATGGGTGCCGTGCATGCCCACCATGCCGGCAAACAGGGGATGGTTGCCGGGGCACGCGCCGCCGCCCATCATGGTGGAGATCACCGGGGTATTCAGCGTTTGGAAAAATTTGCGGAATTCCGGCACGGCGCCCTCAGAGCGGATCACACCGCCGCCGCAGAGTACCACGGGCTTTTGTGCGTGCTCAATCATTTCCAGCAGCTTGTCCACATCCTCCTGATCCGGTTCGCGCTCGCGGCTGGTGAGATCGTGGGAAGCGATGTCCATCATTTCTTTCAGACGGCCGTGGTTCACATGTTCGCTCAGCGGAAGGAATTTGTAATCCACCTCTTCAGCGGTTACATTTTTGAGAATATCAATCAGCACAGGGCCGGGACGGCCGCTGCGGGCAATGGCGAAGGCTGTGCGCAGCGTATCGGCCAGGGAAGCGGCGTCGCGCACCAGAAAATTGGCCTTGGTGATGGGCATGGTGATGCCGGTGATGTCTACTTCCTGGAACGTATCTTTTCCAATCAGCGGCTCAGGCACGTTGACGGTGAGGAAGATGACGGGAGAGGAATCGTAATAAGCGGTGGCAATACCGGTGGTCAGGTTGGTGGCGCCGGGGCCGGAGGTGGCGAAGCATACGCCCACCTTGCCGGTGGAGCGGGCATAACCGTCGGCTGCGTGGGAAGCCGCCAGGGTAGCCGAACACCGTGTCGACGCCCTGCTCAAGCAGGCATTCACACACGACCTGCGCAGCTTTCATTTTCATAGTTGGATTCACCCTTCCTAAAGTAGGATATTCGTATTCTCCACTATAATTTTTTTGCACTTTCTTGTCAATGTCAAAACCACAAGATTACGGGCTGTTTGCAAAAAAATTTAGTGATTTCTCACAAGGGGCAATTATTTTGGGCATATTTTGAGAAAAATATTAAAAATTTTTGGAAAATCAGAATTATTTTTTGGAAACAGGGGAAGCAGTGCTCCGGACGGGAGCACAGACGATTTCCTTAAAAAAGAAATAAATTTTTGGGGAAACCGGGTAATAAAAGCAAAAAATTCCAAAAAAATATCTGAATATTGTTAAAAATGTATCAATTTCGGTCGAAGGACTTGCCAGTCGCGGGAAAAAGCGATATTATAGATACCGAGTATGGGGTAGTATAGTGCTACCCACAGGTGTTAGATGAGGTGAAAACAATGGCAAAAGCATTTTTTGGCGGCGTTCATCCCAATCCGATGAAAGACGCGACCTGTGGGAAAGCGATTGAAAAGCTGGAAGCACCAGATGAAGTCGTGATTCCCATGTCCCTCCATATCGGCGCGCCCTGCACCCCGATTGTTGCAGTGGGCGACACCGTGAAGCTGGGGCAAAAAATCGGCGAAGCCACTGGGTTTGTATCGTCGCCGGTGCACGCAAGTGTGTCCGGCACGGTCGTTGCAGTGGAGCTGCGTCCGCATTTCAACGGGACGGATGGTATGGCGGTGGTTATTCAAAACGACCATCAGGATACCTTATCCGAGGACGTTAAACCCGTGGAGCATCCGGAATCTCTGAGCGGCGAGCAGTTGGCGGAGATCGTTAAAAACGCTGGTATCGTCGGCTGCGGCGGCGCCACGTTCCCTACCCATGTGAAGATCCTTGGCGGTCTTGGCAAAGTGGATACGGTGATCATCAACGCAGCAGAATGTGAACCCTACATTACGTCCGATCACCGCATTATGCTGGAAATGCCTGAGCAGCTTATCGGAGGTGCAAAGCTGCTGGCCCAGGCATTCGGCGTAACGGTACATATCGGCATCGAAGACAACAAAATGGATGCTGTGGAAGTTTTGCGCAATGAAATTGCCAAGGAAGGTGTGTCCAACATTGTGGTGGATGTGCAGCACACCCGGTATCCCCAGGGCGCAGAAAAGCAGATGATCCAGGCGGTTACCGGCCGCCAGGTGCCTGGAGGGAAGCTGCCCGCGGATGTGGGATGCGCCGTATTCAATGTGGATACTACCGCTGCCATCTATCGCGCGGTCACCACCGGCATGCCCCTGATCCGCCGTATCGTTACGGTGACGGGCTCGGGTACCAACGAGCCGAAAAACCTGGAGGTCCGTGTGGGTACGCCGCTCAAGTGCGTGTTTGATGCCTGCGGCGGCGTAAAGGAAAACACCTTCAAGATTTTGATGGGCGGCCCCATGATGGGCAATGCGCAGTATAATCTGGACGCACCCATCGGCAAAGCGACCAATGCGCTGCTGGCTTTTGCCGGCGACGAAGAAAAAACGGTGGAACATCCTCTGTGCATCCGCTGCGGCAAGTGCGTCACGGTGTGCCCGATGCACCTGGAGCCTCTGATTATGAATATGTATGCCAGCAAGAACCGGCTGGAGGAGCTGGAAGCGGCCAATGTGTTTGACTGCATTGAGTGCGGCTCCTGTTCCTACATTTGCCCCGGCCGTGTGCACCTGGTGCACAATTTCCGTACCGGCAAACAGAAGATCAACAATCAGCGCGCCGCTGCCAAGGCTGCCGCTGAAGCTGCCGAAAAGGCAGAAGCCAAGTAATCGGAGGTGCTAAGAGAGATGGATTATACGAAACTGAACCTCAAGGCATCCTCTTCGCCCCACATTCGCAGCAATGAGGATGTCCGCTCGATCATGTTGGATGTGATCATCGCCATGGTCCCGGCGTTGGTGGCTGCGATCTACTTTTTCGGGTTCCGCGCGCTGACGGTCACTGCGGTGTCTGTGGCAGCGTGTGTGTTCTTTGAATGGTTGTACTGCAAAATTATGAAACGGCCCCAGCCCATCGGCGATTTGTCCGCAGTGGTTACGGGTATGCTTCTGGCGTTTACCTGCCCGGTCAGCATTCCCTACTGGATGATTGTAATCGGCGATGCGTTCGCCATCATCATCGTCAAGCAGCTGTATGGCGGTTTGGGCAAAAACTTCATGAACCCCGCTTTGGGCGCCCGCGCGTTCCTGTTTTCCTGGGCCGGCACCATGGGCACTTGGGTGGCCAGCGGATCCCATATGACTGTGGGCGCTTCCACGGAGGCAGCCATTGACGGCATCACCGCTGCCACGCCGCTGTCTTTTCTGCACCAGGGCCTGATGCCCGACGGCACCACGCTGCTGAACTGCTTCATGGGCCAGACCGGCGGTTCCCTGGGTGAAGTATCTGCTTTGATGCTGATCATTGGCGGTATTTACCTGTGCTGGCGCAAGGTTATCACCCTGCACATTCCCTTGGCGTTTATCCTGACGGTGTTTATCATCACGCTTTTGTTCCCTCAGGGCGGTCAGGAACATTTGAGCTGGGCGCTGTACAACGTGCTCAGTGGCGGCGTGATGCTGGGCGCCATCTTTATGGCGACGGATTATGCATCTTCGCCCGTTACCCACAGAGGCCAGATTGTGTTTGGTATTGGCTGCGGTCTGATCACTGTGTTTATCCGTTATTTCGGCACCTATTCCGAAGGCGTGTGCTTCGCCATCATTATTATGAACTGCACTGTGTGGCTGCTTGACCGCTATATCAAGCCTGTCCGCTTCGGTTTCGTCAAGCCGGAAAAGTCTGAGAAGAAGGAGGCGGCTGCGAAATGAGCGAGGCAAAGAAGGAAAAGGTCCAGATGGATCCCAAATATATCCTGAAACTGGCCGGTGTCCTGATGTTGATTTCTGCCATTGTGGCAGGGTTGCTGGGGCTGGTCAATGGCGTGACATGGGAAAAGATTGCAGAAATCCAGGCGCAGAAGCTGCAGGCTTCCCTGCAGGCGGTCTTCCCGGATGCCACGTTTACTGAAATTCCCGTTACAGATGAGCTGGTGGCCATTGCAGACCAGGAGGATGCTGAAAGCGGCCTGTCGGCAATTTACGAGTCCTCTACTGGCGGCTATGCGATCGAAGTGCTTCCCACTGGCTTTAACGGCAGCATTGATGTCATTGTCGGTATTGATGCAGAAGGGAATGTCGCTGGTATTTCGGTGGTCAGCAATGCCGAAACCGCGGGTATCGGCACCAATGTCTGCCAGGACAAACCGAACAAAAACGGTGTGGGCGTGCTGAGCCAGTTTGTTGGCCGCAGCGCCGGTACCGGCAATCTGTTTACGGTCAACTCTGGCAGCAATCAGGTTGATGCGATTTCCGGTGCAACGGTGACCACTAAGGCGATTGCGCGCGGCGTGAATGCGGCGTCGCTGGTTGCAGAACAGCTGGGCTGAGAAGGGGGAGATTAGGTTATGAATTTCGGTAAACAGCTTAAAGAAGGCGTTATCACAAATAACCCCGTTTTGGTTCAGATCCTTGGCATGTGCCCCACTCTGGCCGTTTCCACCTCATTGTTTAATGGCATTGGTATGGGTATTTGTGCAACATTGGTGCTGATGTGCTCCAATCTGGTTATTTCGCTGCTGCGCAATATTATTCCCAACAAGGTACGTATTGCGGCATTCATTGTGGTCATTGCCGGTTTTGTTACCTGTGTGGATCTTCTGCTCAAGGCGTTTGTCCCGGCGCTGTCCGACTCTCTGGGTGTGTTTATCCCTCTGATTGTCGTGAACTGCATCATTCTGGGCCGTGCGGAGGCGTTTGCCTATAAGAATCCTCCGCTGGCTTCCGTTGTCGATGGTTTGACGCAGGGCATCGGTTTTACCTGCGCACTGACCATTCTCTCGGTGGCTCGTGAGTTTTTGGGTTCCGGCACCTTTGGCGGCGGCCTGATCGATGTGAGCAACGGTTTCCACATTGTGCTCGGCGGCGCGGACGGTATCCGCATCCTGCCCGAAGGCATCGGCGCGTCCCTGATCACGCAGCCCGCGGGCGGCTTCCTGTCCCTGGGTATCTTTATTGCCATTGTGACTTTCCTCCTGAAAAAGTCTGAGGAAAAGGCTGCAAAGAAGGAGGCGACTAAATAATGGAAATGTTGACGTCGATTTTTGCCATTTCTTTGGGCGCAATTCTGACGAATAACTTCGTCCTCTCCCAGTTCCTGGGTATCTGCCCCTTTATGGGCGTGTCCAAGAAAATCGATACGGCTGTAGGCATGGGCGCCGCGGTCACGTTCGTTATGGGTTTGGCTTCTCTGGTGACCTATTTCATCCAGCATCTGATCCTGGTGCCCATGGGGCTGGAGTACATGCAGACGGTGGCCTTTATCCTGGTCATCGCCTCGTTGGTGCAGTTCATTGAGATGTTCCTGCAGAAGACCGTTCCGGCGCTGTATACGGCTCTGGGCGTGTTCCTGCCCCTGATCACCACCAACTGTGCCGTGCTTGGTGTCTCTATCAACAATGTGTCCTATGGCTACAATCTGATCGAGTCCGTAGTGTACGGCGTGACCGGCGGCCTGGGTTTCATGCTGGCTATCGTCCTGTTTGCCTCCATCCGTGAGCGGCTGGAGTTTGCGCAGTGCCCGAAGAGTTTTGAAGGGATCCCCCTGGCCATGGTCACTGCCGGCCTGATGGCGTTGGCCTTTATGGGCTTCTCCGGCTTGCAGGTATGGTGATGGGAGGAGATTGAGTTATGGATATTAATTTTATGAATGTGTTGCTGGCCCTGTTGGTGCTGGGCATCCTGGGCCTGATTTTTGGCCTGATACTGGCGGTCGCTTCGAAGATCTTTGAGGTGAAAACGGATCCCCGTTTCCCGCTGATCATGGACTGCCTCCCCGGTGCAAACTGCGGCGGCTGCGGTTACGCAGGCTGTTCTGCAGCGGCAAACGCGATCATCGAAGGAAAAGCGTCGGTCAGTTGCTGCCCCGTTGGGGGTGCGGAAGCGGCGGAGCAAATCGCCGCGATCATGGGTGTGGAAGCGGCTGCCGGCGAGCGCGAGATTGCCCACGTGATCTGCAACGGCGGCACAGCGGCCAAGAAAAAATACGAGTACATTGGTGTGCAGGACTGCCTGGGTGCCATGAAAGTGGCCGGAAACGGCCCGCTGGAGTGTGCATATGGTTGTTTGGGTTTTGGCTCCTGCGTCAAAGCCTGCACGTTTGATGCCATTACCCTGGGAGAAAACGGTATTCCCGTGATCGACCCGGACAAGTGTACCGACTGCATGCAGTGCGCTGCGGCCTGCCCGCGCCACATTATCGTTTCTGTGCCGGTGTCCAAGAAAGTCTTTGTGGAA
>ERZ856578.2601-NODE-2601-length-29379-cov-63.900894_pt1 | contig 29379 bp, 33 predicted proteins | sample MGYA00514384_ERZ856578 | MGnify/ENA primary metagenome ERZ856578 (study PRJEB29103, sample SAMN06111958) | human gut metagenome | biome: human gut; feature: ankylosing spondylitis patient; material: healthy_person | host: Homo sapiens | place: China:Hangzhou... | reverse complement strand
CGTTAACTCCGCCGATTATTGTATATATCTTCATTCTTTGTCCTCCACATACTCCATAATGTCACCAGGCTGGCAGTTAAGGAGCTTACAAATAGTTGCAATATTATCCCACGAAACAGATTCATTATTTCTGAACTTCTGGACAGTAGATTCACTCAATAACTTTTCTTTTCGTATTTTATATGTAGAATATCCGGCTTTTTTTAGTTCTTCCAGTACATTAATTTTATATTTAATCGGCATTATAATTCTCCTTTTATGTTGCGATATTATTTTAACCTTATTTTATCCCATTATCATTATATCATAAACATACACGAATTTCAAGTGTATAAACGCACAAATTAATGAGCTAAAATTCGTGCATATTGTATATTGACTGTGGGCGAGAAATAGTGTATAATATAAACATGGAAAGGAGATAGGGACTGTAAAGTAAAAAAATAACAGTAACCGCCGCCCTATCAAAGCAATAGTTACTGTTATCACACAAGACAAGAAGTCTTATCTAAAATAATTATAACTTAGATTTCACTTCTTGTCAATACATCAAGGAGGAAAAATAAAAAAATGGAAACAAAATCAGAAGCTTTAGAACTTAACGAACTTCTTAAACATCAGGACTGTTTAAAAGTTCCAGAGGAGATATACCGACATGCAAAAACTGCGACGTCTTTTTTCATGCTTGTGTGTGATTTGTTTAATTACGGCTACATAATGGGCAAAAGGGCGAGAAGAAAAGGCGGTGTAGCATGACAAAAGAAGAACGAAAGCAGATGACTGACGAGTTAATAAGAATGCTTGAAAGGCTTGAAGAACTAAGCATAATAATGGCTTTGGGCGAAAAACACGCTAAGTAAAACATATAAAGGAGCAGGCTAACAGTCTGCTTTTTTAATATTAAACCCGACGAAATTCGTCGAGTTGGAATAACAAGCCGTGCTGTTTCTCTTTTTTGAGAAATAGATATAGTCCATACTCATTTTTGAGCCGATTAATAAAACGCATTGTAAACCGTCATTAAATTGAGGACGGTTAAGCAATTATGTTCTAAAGATCAGCTATTAAAACGCTGTCCGATATTCGGACGGTGTTATTAAATACTTGGCGAAAGTAGCACAATGCGATTTAAGGCTATCAGCAAGCCGTATAACGCATTTTAACTGACCCAGTAATGAAATTACCCTATTAAATCAAACGCGTCTTAAAACAGCGTATTTTAGTTAATATAAAGGAGGGGACGTGATGTCCTCCCCCCTCACTGAAAAATCAATAAATCTGAATTGTCTAATATTCCCCTCGGTGTATTTCCCCTTAAAAATCGTTATTTTTTCCAGTGGGGGGGAGTCGCGAATCGTTACCCCCTCTCCTTGATATTTATCTTTATCATCAATTGTAAGGTGGTAAATCACCACCTCATTTTAGGGTAATGGTCAAGCTGTGGTTTTATGAAGAATTTCTTTATATTTTTCTTCCAGCTCCGCTATGTATAAATGCTTGTCCGGTATTGTCTGATACCTTTGCATAGCGTTTAACTGCTTATGCTGAACATCTTCCAGGTAAAGACGCCTAAGCGATTCCGAACGTCTTAGACATCTAAGCCCTTTATGCAGTATCTGGCTTATGCGCTGACCGCTTACGCCCATATCTGCTCCTATGTCTTTCATGCTTTTATCTTCAAAGTAATAAGCTTTTATAACACGATTCATAGGAGCTTTAAGACTGTCAACAGCTTCATGAAGTATTCTGTGTTCGTCCTCCAGCTCCAATAATTCAACAGCGTTAACTGCGTTATCGTCGGCTATAGTATCGGCGAGAGTTGCCCCGTCCGGCTCCTCGTCTTTTAACGGCATATCAAGGCTTGTACAATCGTTAAGCGGCTCGTTCTTTTCCTTTGCGGTACGATAGCATAAAAGCGCGTTGACCGTAGTTTTAAACGGGTAGGACAGATAAGAAGTGAACTTGTTCCCAGTATCAGGCTTGAAACCCTCTACAGCTTTAAGAAATGCCGTATAACAGGCCTGCTTTAAGTCCCATACTTCAACCCCGCATTGCTGAAATCGTCCTTGTAATGCATTGTAAACCTTATCGGATTTCATGTACATAAGCTTTCTAATACGCTCCCAAAGTATAGGGATAAGCTCGTCATTGCCGCCGCTTTGAATAAATCCGGCAAGCTGTTCGTTTGTCATCGCTTCACTTCCTTTTCAATAATGCGGAGCTGGACGTTAAGATGAGATTTTAGAGAGGTTTTTCGGCTCCGCAATTTTGCGGAGTCGGCTTGATACTCTTACGATAGTTTCTAAACGTCTGACCTTAACATTTAATTTACCTTACCAGAATCTTATCAATTCCTCTTGCTTTGTTCGCTTTTCGGTTATTTTTCTTTGTTCGCCTAATGAAGTATTGTTACCAGTATTTAAGTTGAGAAATTCGGTGCCAATGAGAAGATGATACATGATATTATTTAAATCTTTTTGTACAATATCTAAATTATTGTAACTTTCCAATACAATAGGTACGCCATCACAAAAAGCTATAAGTTCAAAAATATATTTTGTTCTTTTTAAAACCTTAAAACAGCTTACCAATTCCGTATCAATAATCATTTCATTTTCAATATATATTTTCATTTGTTTACCTCACTTAAAATTATTTTTATTACCCTTGTGACAAAAATGACATAAATGACAAAAACACTATAAGCGGCGTATCTATGTAGTTTAAAATACTTTTTTGAGAAATGACAAAAATAAAAATAATTATATAAGAAAATGACAAAAATGATTATTGTCATTCTATATTTTATTTTTGTCATGTTTGTCATTTTATTCGTATATGTCATACCTATGGTATATGTGGGTATTATGTCATTATTGTCAGTTTTGTCATGCGGGGGGGATATACATTACTTACCAATTTAATGTTATATGGACAGAATGGACTAAATGGACAAAAATATTATAAATGGCGTATTTATGCGGCTTAATGGTATTTTCTTAAATTGGACAAAATTAAAATTAATTAGTGACAATATGGACAGAATTAAGTTTTGTCCATATTTAATTTAATTCTGTCCAATTTTGTCCAAATCAAAAAATCTTTGTAAACACCGTATCTATGCGGTTTACTTGATTTTTGTCCATTATGTCCGTTTTGTCCAAAAGTGTTAATTATAAACTAAAGGATTAATTTTAAACTTTGGACTTGGTTTTCTTCCGGCTCCAGAACATTCTATATTCATTTCTCGGATATAGCCCAAATCTTCAAGAACATTTAATGGCTCTTCGAGTTCCTCAGGTGATTTTAATTTACCTCTGCATGAACGGTAAATCTCTCTTTTACTTAATTCAAGACTTCCGCTTTTCTTAATTCGGTTAAGCACATATTTAGCGGTTTTTTCTTCATCATTGCCGCCGATTTCATTAAATGCTTTCATGGCTTGATTATCTGCCCACATTGCAACGCTAACAGCATTTAAAGCAGTCTGACCGCTTAACAGTTCTTTGGATTCATGTTCGCAAAGGTGAAATATACCGGCAATTTTTAAAGCGCGTCCCAATTGTTTATTAGCCCATTCTTTCATATATTCAAATTTACCGCCCTCTTTTAAATTTTCTTCGATTGAATAATGATAATCTTTAAATATATTAAAGGCTTCTTTATCACATAAAATAACAGGGATTTCTGCTGACGGTTTAATACTCAGAAGCTTATATATCAGGTTATTATAGTCATGCTTTGCCTTGTCGGAAACCTGTGTACTTACAAATGTTCTTCGCCCCGTTTTACTTTCAGGGAACGCATATAGAAAGCGTTGTACCAGTCCCCGTCCAGAAAATTGAGGGTTACTCATGGCTTTTTCAAATGGTTCTGTCTGTGCCATCAAACCGAAAGTAATCAGCGGATTATCAAGCGTTACCGCTTGCTGTGTGCGGCGTATTACATTATATGGAGAGCCGTCATAAGCCTTTAAAAACAGGTCAATATTCGCCGTACCGCTTGAATAAAGTCCGCTTAAAATATCGAATATACCGCCCTCGTCGTTAAGGATTCCTATTCTTTCATTATTCTTTAACAGTTCGGCGGCTAATGCTTCTGGTGTGGTATCGGTTACATTTAATGTAATTGGATATATCGGCTGTAATTCTTTCAATTCTCTTGAAATTTCTTTTGCTCTTTCAACATTTATATTCTTTCCTTTTGTAACGCTTTCAAGCTGTTTTGTAAGCATTGATTTATTAAGCTGGTATTCTCTTATAAGCGGCTCTCTGCGTTCGTTTTCTTCCTTTTGAAAATGATAAATTGGAGCGGTAAGCGCTTTGAATACGCCTGATTTTCTTTCTCCGGGCTCGGCTACTGTAAGAGTATAAAGGTTAAGCGTTTCAGTATTTCCACCTCCGGGATTTTTAATAACTGCTTTACCTTGTACACAAAGGGACAAAACGGACAAAAGCGGTAAAGCCGCCATATCTGGAGAAACCTGAATATTAACTGAAATCTCTTTAAGGAAATTTCCTGCTTCAATCGGCAGACAGTTTAAAGGGAACGGCATTAACTCGACTTTTTTTCCGAATGATTTAGGTTTCTCCCATAGTTCAGGAACATTATATAAAGCCGCCGACTGCTGATAGCAATTAAATATTTCATCAGTTACCCCAAATTCCTTAGCCTTATCCATAACTAAGCTGAAATTTTCTGCGCGCTCCTGTTCATTCTGGGAGAATAAAAAGAAATTACTTACCATTGTTTCACTGCATAAAGTATATATGTTTTCCGCTGTTATGTTTGATAAATTAAGTAGGCTCAATATATCCACCGCCCTTATAGCTTAACCGGAATAGGCTGAATGCCGCCGGAATTGCGGTCCCGCTCCTCTGTACTGATAACAGAAGTATTGAAGTAATCGTTCAGGCTCTGAATATTTATAAGTATTTTAGCGTTTTTGCCGTTACCAACACGAACGGCTTTAACCTTGCCCGTAAGCGCAAGCGTTCTTACAAGATGTTTAGGTAATCCGAAAAGCTCGGCGGCTCCCTTTACTCCCTCCATGCGGACTATGGGGGAATCGTTTATATTATTTAAATCTTTCCGGCTAATATTTATTTCTGACATTTTTTATCCTCGCTTTCTTGCTCCGGCTCCAAAAATGTGTTATAATGGAGCTGGAGAAATTTATTTTGGTTTGTTACAATTCTCTCAACGTCTTTACTATTGCAGTAGTAAGGGCGTTATTTTTATGTATTGATTGCACATTACACCTCACACTGTTGCAAGATATGCAATATCTGAAAATAATTCAAGGCGAGACTTGCATACTTGATATATTTCCTTGTAGCCTTTACCCTCAGTCATGCCGTTATGAATGCAGTTGAGTAGGATATTTTCAATAAGAGATAAATTGTTTAGCTGATTAATATTTGCGTTATCTCTTAAAGTTATTCCGGCTGTTTTGTTTGCAAGCTTTGAATAAATAATATAAAGCTTATCAGCGTTCCTGCTCCCTTGCTTTTGAGCATAATCAACGAGCTGCTTAATAGTGTCCGTTTCAGCTTTACGGCTGATTTTTGATTGATACCGTGTTTTTGCCCATTCTGCGGAATGCTTTTCAAGAATAATTTTTCTCATTTGAAAGAATTGTTTTACTAATTCCTTCTTAAAGTTTATAACGATTCTTGTGTTTTTCATTAGGGAAATGAGAAAGGTCGCTTGTTCTTCATTAAGTAAATATATTTTCTTATCATTTGTACCTCTATCGTACTTAACAGGTGTGATTTCAGATCGCACCTGTCCAAAGTCCGATATGTCACTATAATATTTTTCAATCAGCTTTTGTACTGACCTATAACTTACTCCTGTACCCGTTGCGATTATCTCAGAAGTAGTAAACACTTCATCATTCTTTAACAATACTAATTCTTTCATTCTGACCTCTTTTCTGCTGATAGGGTGTTAATAATCTTTTTAATGTTATTAACTTCACTTTCGTTAAATGGCTTTCTTAGGCGGCGTGAAAAATTACTATCTTGCATATTCAATGCGTAAGCAACTTCCCAGCATTTTAATCCAGCTCCTTTAATCATACTTTTTACTTCTGTACCAGTCATAATATGACCCCTTTCCTATTTTGTTGATGTTATTATTATATCATTATTTTTTAATCATGTCAACTATTCTTTGACGATTAATCAATATAGAATAATAAACCTAAAATCAGAATAATTAGACCGAATACAGTAAAAATAATACCTTTTGAAGAAGTAAAATGACATTTTTAAGAAATATTTTTCGATTTGGTTGACAACAACAACAATTTATGATATTATAAAAAAATAAAAAGGAGCTGTTAATTATGGACGAAAAAAATATATTTTCTATAAGAATGAAAGAAGCTAGACAAAAAGCAGACATATCACAAGCAGAATTATCAAGAAGAACAGGTATAGCACCAGCGACATTGTCAAGCTATGAATCAGCGGAAAACCCTAAAAATCCTACTATTGATAAAGTTATACTAATTGCAAAAGCTTTAAATGTATCTATTGATTGGCTTTGTGGATTAGAAGAAAAGTCAAAAGACTATAAGAATAATAAAGAAATTAATTTTGATGAAGTAATGAAAGCAATTATACTGCTTTCAGGTCTGAAAAAAACATCCTTTGATTTTTGTGAAGGGGGTATGGATTATCCTGAAAGTTTTGATATTAATTTTTATGATTCTATTATAATAAATTTCTGTATTGAATATCAGAAAATTAAAGATTTTATTGAAAACGAAGATTACCCACAATATTTAAAAGAAGGCTTAATACAAGCTTTGATTAATAAATTTAATAATTATATTGTGTTAAATGGTGAAATTAATAACAATGTTGTACCATTTTAGAGGAGCGTGATTCAAATGCCAACGATAACCCCCAGGAAGAATAAGGACGGTGACATCATATCTTATACAATAAGAGTATATCACGGCTATGACGGTCAGGGGAAACGCCTAAAGCCTTATACCATGACTTACAAGCCAGCTCCCAATATGACAGCTAAGCAGATTGAAAAAGAATTACAGAAAATTTCTATTGAATTTGAGGAACGATGTAAAAACGGTATGACCGGAAATGCCGATAGAATAACCCTTGAAGAATATTCAAAGATATATCTTGAAGCTAAAATTAAAACGTTATCCCCAAGTACCTTTGAATTTTACGAAAGAGCCATTAAAAATAAAATACTTCCGGCTCTCGGTTTCCATAAGGTTAATCAGATTAAGCCGCCGCATATTCAAGCATTCATCAATCAATTAAGTGGAATTACAAAGCAAAAAAGAGACGGAACAAATAGTATAGAGCCGCTTAAACCCGCAAGCATTCGCAGGTATTTAACCGTTGTTCAGTCGATATTTAAGTTGGCAGTAAAACAGAATATAATACAAAGCAGTCCGGCAAAAGCTGAATTGCTGGAGATTCCCAGAGTAGTCGCCCCCAAAATAGAAATCTTTACCAAGCAGGAAGCGGCGGAAATGCTTTCATATTTGGAGCTGGAAGACCTGCAATTTCAAGTGTTTATACAATTAGCTATAATGACCGGAGCGCGCCGAGGAGAGCTAACGGCCCTTAAATTCAGCGATTTTGACTATGTTAATAATAAAGTAACCATTGAACGTGCGGCGGTAAAGCTTAAAGGCCAGCCAACACAGATAAAACCGCCAAAAGACTACGAAGTCAGGACGCTTGCAGTTAATCCGTACTGCATTGACCTTGTTAAGCTATTAAGAGTTCAAAAGGATAAGCAGGCCGAAGCGTTAGGAAATCAGTGGAACGAGCACGATTGGTTATTTACTCAGGATAACGGTGAAATTATGAATCCCCAAACGCCAACTAAACAATTTTCAAAATTCCTTGCGAGGAATCATTTAAAGCACAGAAAGCTGCACAGCCTACGCCACACCTCGGCAACGCTGCTTTTATATGGCGGCGTTAATATAAAGCAGGTACAAGAGCGTTTAGGACACGGCGATATAACAACCACAAATAAATATCTGCATTATATTTCCGAAGCTGACGAACAGGCGGCAAACGTTTTACAAGATATGCTGATAACGCATAAGACAAAAGAACAAAAAACAGGATAAAAAAATAAGGAGCAGGATTGCTAAATTAATGGCTTTCCTGCTCCGATTTTTTTAATATAGGCTGTAACTTTCAGCCGTTTTCAATAGCTTTTTATAAAAATAGCGCACTAATGGCGCACTAAAACCTATTTAGGCATAAAAATACACCGCCTGCAATCGATTGCAAACGGCGTAAAATGGGGATTTTAAGCTGGTCTGAGTGACGGGACTTGAACCCACGGCCTCTACCACCCCAAGGTAGCGCGCTACCATCTGCGCCACACCCAGACGTAAAATTTACTATATAATAATATCATAATAAAACGGATTTGTCAAGACCTTTTATTTCTATTTTTTTAATTATTATTGATAGTCAGTTTTATACTGCTCAATCTTTATTCACAAATCAATAGCTAAATATATGATATTTATGAAAACTAAATTTGTATAGTCAAAAAATGATTTGAGTGTAAAACAATTTTATAAGGAAATGTTTTAATTTTTTTGTCGTATTCAGTCGAAAGATTTATCTTTACAGATACATTTTATTATGATATAATATATTCATTGGGGTAATCCCAAAATCTAACTTATATTATAAGAGAAGATTTTTTCTACATAGTTATAAGCTCCGTAAAACTACGGAGCTTATACTATTTTATGATCAATATAATCAACACGTAAAAAAACAATCCCGACGATTAAATATAATCGTCGGGATTGTTAATTAACAAAAAAATAACCGTAAACAAGATTCTTTTTCATTACCAAAGAAACTAAAATTAAACTCTTTCAACCTTACCTGAACGCAGGCATCTTGAACAAGCGTAGATATGACAAGGGGTACCCTTAACAATAGCTTTAACACGCTTTACATTTGGCTTCCAAGTTCTGTTTGATCTTTTGTGTGAGTGTGAAACTTTGATTCCGAAAGTAACGCCCTTTCCACAGATTTCACATTTTGCCATTGACTGCACCTCCCTTAAATGTACTTGCAAAAAGTCAACAGACATATTTTATCATAAAATAAAAGAAAAATCAAGTCTTTTTTTAAAAAAGAAGATTATTTTTTTCAAACGCCTAAGTCCTCTTGAAAAAAAAGTACAAATAATGTATAATATAATTTAATTATAATTAATGAAAAGAAAGGCGATAAAATATGAATTTAGATTCTATTGATGTGCTTCAAATCATAACCAAGATTCTGATAATTTTTCTTGTTCTGCCGATTCATGAATGCGCTCACGCATGGGCGGCTCATAAAATGGGCGACGAAACTGCGGCATATTCCGGAAGACTTACTCTAAATCCTCTTGCTCATATAGATATACTTGGAGCTTTATGTCTTCTTATAACAGGATTCGGCTGGGCAAAGCCTGTCCCGATAAATCCTCTAAAGTTTAAAAAGCAGCGTTTCGGCATTGCGATAACCGCCGCGGCAGGTCCTCTATCCAACCTTGCGGTTTCGTTTATAGCAATGATAATCTACAGAATTGTCCTTTCGCTTCCCGGAGGCTCGGGTTATTTTTTATCAAGCGCCGGCGATATAACGGGCGGCTTTGTTATACTTTATATACTTCAGTTTTTTATCCTGGTAAATATAGGTCTTGCCATCTTTAATCTGATACCTATTCCGCCTCTGGACGGTTCTAAGATAATAAGCTATTTTACCAGCGCAAAGCTTGACAGATGGATATATGAGCACCAGTTGATAGTAAACGCAGTGTTTTTCGCGGTCATTCTAACAGGAATTCTAAGCAAACCGCTTAATATAATAGGCGGTTATGTCTATGATCTTTTTTGGTTTATTACTAATTTCATCCCTAAGCTGATGGGAGCGTAAGAATTTGGAAGCAATATCATTTAAGCTCGATGTATTTGAAGGTCCGCTTGATCTTATGCTCCATCTTATTTCAAAGCATAAGCTAAATATAAACGACATTGAAATTTCAAAGCTTCTTGAACAATACATGATTTATATTAAACAGGCAAAAGAACAGGATCTTGAGCTTGCCGGCGAATTTCTTGAAATGGCGGCAAGGCTGGTTTATATCAAGACAGTTTCGCTGCTGCCAAAGCCGGAAGAAGCTGACGAAATAAAAAAAGAGCTTCAGGGCGCTCTTATAGAATACTCACTTTGTAAAAAAGCCGCCGGAGAGCTTAAAAATATGTTCTGCGGTCATGATATTTTTGTCAGGATTCCAGCAAAAATAAAGCTTGATAGCGAATATAAGCTATGTCATCCGCCAAGCAGACTGGTCGACGCTTTCCTTAATATGAATATAAAAAATTCGCTTATGAAAAATCGGGCAGACGAACGGAAAATAAACGCCGTGGTACAGCAAAAAGTCGTATCGGTTATTTCTAAGGTCGTTTATGTTCTTAAAAATCTATATAAGCATGGAACAGCCCGCATAGATAGTCTATTCGACGGAATAACCGGGCGTTCTGAAAGAGTCGCTACCTTTCTTGCTATTCTGGAGCTTACAAAAACCGGAAGGATTATAATAAGCGACGATAATACAGAAATTTTTTTTAAAAAGGTGAAATAAATATGCAGCTAAATGAAAAACTTGGCGCAATTGAGGCAATACTCTTTTCATGTGGAGAACCCGTCGATGAATTCAGATTGGCGGAATCTGCCGGTATTGGAAGGTCGGAACTGTCTACGCTTATAAAATCCTTAAATCAAAGGTACGGTGATTTAGACAGCGCGCTGCATATAGTCAGACTTTCAGGAAAATATCAAATGTGCACACAAAAGAAATACTCCGATTATATAAAATCCGCAATGGAAATAAAAAAGCAGACTCCCCTTTCTCAGGCTGCTATGGAGGCTCTTACCGTCGTAGCATATAATCAGCCGGTTACCAAAAGCTTTGTTGAAAGCGTCAGAGGCATAGACAGCTCTTCTGTCATAAACACATTAGTCGAAAAGGGGCTTCTCGAAGAGGACGGCAGACTTGATGTCCCCGGTAAACCGGTGGCTTACCGTACAACGGATACATTCCTAAGAAGCTTCGGTCTTTCATCACTGTCAGAGCTGCCTCCGCTTGAACGTGAGGAAGAAAACAAACAGCAGTCGCTTATAGATAATCAAAGCTAAAATTATTGAAAGGAGATAAAATGACGGCAATTTATATAATTATTGCAATTCTAATACCTCTTGCCATTTTACTATGTTCTCCTTTTAAAATTTACGTTTCTTGCATAAATAACAAATTCAGCATAAAAATACGGTACCTTTTTCTTAAAAAGCTCCTCCTTCCCAATAAAAAAAACAATCTTTCTGAAAACAAAAACGTCAAAGAAAAAAACAAAAGAAAAAGGAACGATAAGAAAAAATTGCGGAAAAGCAATAAAAGCGACAAGCATTCATCACAAACGAAAAATCACGGAAAATTTATGCCTAAAAGCAAGGAAGAACGTCTGGAATTTATAATAAACGTTTTTAAATCCTCAAAAAAAGCTTTGAAGCATTTTACAAAACGCATAACAATATACGACATCTGCGCCGACATTGATATTTCTGATTCAGACGCGTGTAATTGCGCTATAAAATACGGGAAAATCAATATAATAGCTTATAATATCTTAAGCTTTATGTCATGCTTTTTCCGACTTAAAAAGAAACATATCAATATAAACTGCGTTTATAATCAGCCGGAAAGCGTATATAATTTCAGCTTTATTGTTAAATTTACCCCGTCTTCGGGTATTTTATCTGTAATCGCTTTTATTTTCACATTTCTGGCAAATAATAAAAAAGTAAGAAATCAGTCGGAAGAGACTGAAACAGTATCGGCATAAAGCCGGACATAAATTCGGCTGCCGTTCGCCGGAAGAACGGTGCGTTTTATAACGCTGATTGGAGTAAATTATGAACGAACAGCACCCTATAAGCGGAATTATGGGAATTACAATGGACAAGCTTAAGGAAATGGTCGACGTAAACACCATTATCGGAGATCCGATAAAAATTGATGAGAAAACTACCGTTATACCAATTTCTAAAGTATCCTTCGGTTTTGCGTCAGGCGGATCAGATCTTCCCGCCAAGCAGCCGAAAGACCTATTCGGAGGCGGCTCCGGCGCAGGCGTTTCAATACAGCCTCTCGCATTTCTGATAATTTCCGACGGAAACGCCAAGCTGCTTCAGATGTCTGTAAACGCTTCTACTCCTAACGCTCTTGTAAACCTGATACCCGACGTTGTAGAAAAAATATCGGGAATGGTAAATAAGGATAAAAAAGACAGCGCTAAAGAATAAAAGCTGTCCTATAAAATAAAACCGCTTCATATAATTAAAACATGCAATAACTTATATGGAGTGATTATATGAAAAAATTTATCCGTCTTATTTTATCAGCCGTCGTCATATTCAGCAATTTTTCTATGCATGTAAAAGCCGAAGCAAAAAAACCCGAGGTTTCGGCAAAGGCATGCGTTCTTATTGAAGAAAAAACCGGAAGAATCGTTTATGAAAAAAATTCGTCTCAAAAGCTTCCGATGGCAAGCACAACCAAGATCATGACTACGCTTCTCTGCCTTGAAAGCGGAAATCTTGACGACGAATTTATTGTGGATTCCGATGCAATCAAGGTTGAAGGCTCCTCAATGGGGCTAACAGAAGGAGATATTGTAACAAAACGGGCTCTCTGCTATGGAATGATGCTGCCGTCCGGCAATGACGCAGCCAATGCAACCGCCGTCAAGCTTGGAGGCACAATTGAAAAATTTGCCGATATGATGAATGAACGAGCCGCCGAAATCGGAATGACGCGAACCTGTTTTGTCACTCCGTCCGGACTTGAAGGCGAAGGGCACGGTTCCTCCGCCTTTGATATGGCTCTTCTGGCAAGAGAAGCCTTAAGAAATAAGGACTTTGCAGAAATCTGCTCCCAGTCCAAGGCAAAGGTTGTTTTCGGAAATCCCCCGTATGAACGATGGCTTGCAAATTCCAATAAGCTGCTCGCCATGTACGACGGAGTAAAGGGTGTCAAAACCGGATTTACAGATGAAGCCGGCAGATGCCTTGTCTCCGCATGCGAGCGAGACGGCGTCTCCTTGATTTGCGTAACGCTCAACGACAAGGACGACTGGAACGATCATATGAAGACTTACGACTACGGTTTCAGCGTTCTGAAAGCCTCTGAACTTTCATCAGACGAAATAATTCATATGTCCGTCGCTGGCGGAACAGAGGAAAGCGTACCTGTAAAGGCAGACGGAGCTATAACAATCGGAACAGACGGAATGACGGAAAACCGTATAACAACGGAAGTTTTCCTTCCTCCATTTACATATGCTCCTGTTAATATAGGAGATACGCTTGGAGAGCTTAAATATTATTACGACGGAAGATACGTTGACAGCATTCCGGTTAAAGCAATGAAAACTATAGAAATAGAAAAGGTAAAAAACAAAAAGGAAAATAAATCTATAATAGATAAAATAAAAGGATTTATATTTAATAATCAGGAGTGATAAAGTGGAAAAAATCAGAATACAAAAGCTTATTGCCGACAGCGGCTACTGTTCGCGGAGAAAAGCGGAAGATTTGATTTCAAAGGGCAGAGTCAAGCTAAACGGCAGGCCCGTAAAGCTGGGAGACAAGGCTTCCGCACGAGATATAATTACAATAGACGGCGAACGGATTTATGTGCCTAAGACAAAAAAATTCGTTTACATAATGATGAATAAACCAAGAGGTTACGTAACCACTATGAGCGATGAACTGGGGAGAAAATGCGTAAACGAGCTGTTAGAGGGTGTAAATGAAAGAGTTTACCCCGTGGGAAGACTTGATCGTAATTCCGAAGGTCTCCTTCTTTTTACAAACGACGGAAATTTTGCGAACGGCATAATGCATCCTGCTAAGCAGATATCCAAGACCTACCGTGTTACGGTAAGACCTGATATAAACGACGAGCAGCTTGTAGCCTTAGCGGACGGAATTGATTTGGACGGTAAAAAAACTCTCCCCGCAACCGTTATAGTCAAGGATAAAGAGCCGGGAAGAGTTGTGCTTCTTATGACAATTAAAGAAGGCAGAAACCGACAAATAAGACGAATGTGCGAGGCAGTCGGATTAGAGGTCGCCAGACTGAGAAGAATAAGCGTAGGTCCGCTCAAGCTTGGTATGCTTAAGCCCGGTTCATATAGGGAGCTGACGTCGGAAGAATTAAGAGCAATAAGAAATGCCATAGGCAAGGAAGGCTGATATGCTGGAAATACATGAAAAGAAAAACTTTGAAGGATACGAGGATATAATAAACAAAATCGGACGCGAAGAGCTTCGTATCATAGAATCATTCAGCAATGGCATGGTCGACGGCTATGGAATATACGCCGTTTATCCGGAACAAATTACAATTTACGATTTTGACGGAAACGATTTTGATATAATTGACGGTATAATCCGGACTATATTATTCAAAGGGCAGTTTAAGGGCATTAATTCCTGCGAATTCAAGCTCGTTGATAATGATAAAAATAAAATTGCCGCTGATTTGAATTTTATTGAAAACCGGGGCGGCTATATACGGAATATAGATGAATTCATGAATAATTGTAAAAAATGTAAAGAATTGCGATAAACACTTGCGCTAATTAAGAAAATATTGTATAATAATAGGGTATATTGATTAGGCGTATTGACATTGCGGCTGTAAATTGTAGCATTAAACAAAATACTGAGCCAAAATGTTGATTTTGCTTGTCTAAATGACAAATGGGCTCAATCCCATGAGGAAGGAACGATAATATGCAGATTGAGAATGATACAAATATTCAGGCAAAGGAAAGATTATCCCTCCTGTTCGACGACGGTATTTACAGTGAAATCAATTCATTGACAAAGGAAAAGAACGCTGCTGCCGGAGTCGTTACTGCCTACGGCTATGTAAACGGAAACGCTGTTTACGCATTTTCACAGGATAAATCGGTAAACAACGGTGCAGTCGGACTTGCTCAGGCTGAAAAAATCACCAAGCTATACGAGCTTGCCGCTAAAACCGGTACGCCGATAATAGGAATACACGATTCAAATGGCGCCTATGTAGACGGATCTGCCGAATCATTGGCGGCATACGGTAAAATGCTTAACGCCGCTTCTGTAATATCAGGAGTTGTTCCGCAAATATCTGTTATCGCTGGAACATGCGCCGGCAGCGCGGCTATGATCGCATGCTCTGCTGATTTCGTTATAATAACCAAAGAAAGCGAACTGTTTATGGCGCCTAATTCCGGCGAAGGTTCATCTGAAGCGGCGGCAAAATCAGGTATCGCTTCCGCAGTATGCGAGGACGACAGCGCTGCCATCGACAAGGCGCGCGAATTAATCAATCTTCTTCCGGTTAACAATCTTTCACCGGTTCCTGTTTTTGAATTTTCAGAAAGCGGTCTTATAGCCGGAAACACACTTGAATCCATCATTTCCGCAATATCTGACGCCGACAGCGTAATCGAGCTTGGCGCCGATTACGGTACCGCGGCATACACTGCGCTTTCAACAATCGGCGGCGCAACTGCCGGTATTGCAGCTACAAATAAAACGTCTGATAAATTGACTTCCGACGACTGTATGAAGCTTTCGCGTTTTATCCGCACATGCGACGCTTTCTCAATACCGGTTGTGACAATAGTAGATACGGAAGGCCTTGCAGACAGCGCGGCTGCCGACGGTATCAAAGCCGTTACAACTCTGTCAAACAGCTATGCTGAAGCTACAACGGCAAAAATTGCAATTATAACAGGTAAAGCGATCGGTCCGGTATTTATAGCTCTTGCCGGAAACAGCTCAAATTCAGATTTTACTTATGCATGGGACAATGCTGTAATCGCTCCTTTCTCCCCTCTGACAGCCGTTGAATTTATCTGGCATGATAAGCTTTCAGACGCTGACGACCTGACAAAAAGGCGCAACGAGCTTGCTTCAGAATATGAAAAAACTATTGCTTCAGCCGTATCGGCTGCTGAAAACGGTTATATAGATGAAATTATAGATCCTGTTCAGACAAGAACCGTTTTAACCTCCGCGCTTGATATACTTTCCGGCAAACGAAGCCAGAAGCTTCCTAAGAAGCATAACAATATTCTTTTTTAATTAAATAAAGGTGGTAATAATTATGAAGAGATTTAATATTACAGTTAACGGCAAAGCTTATGATGTAGCTGTTGAAGAGGTTGACGCAACATCCCAGGCAGCAGTTTCCGCGCCGGCAGCGCCGGCTCCTACGCCTGCACCAGCCCCAGCTCCTTCTGCCGGCGAGGGTGAAAAGGTTACGGCTCCGATGCCGGGTACAATACTCGACGTTAAGGTAGCTGTGGGAGATTCCGTTTCCAAGGGACAAGTTATCATGATCCTTGAAGCTATGAAAATGGAAAATGATATTGTTGCTTCATGCGACGGCAAGATTACGAGCGTATTGGCCAACAAGGGCGATAATGTAAACTCCGGCGACGCTCTCGCAACAATCGGCTGAAACCTAATTTTACAGAAAGGAAATTCCGTATTGTAAATACGGAATCAGGGATAGAGAAATGGCAAAAGTAAAAATCACTGAAACCGTACTGCGCGACGCTCATCAATCGCTTATAGCAACCCGTATGACTATGGACGAAATGCTGCCCGTACTTCCGCTTATGGATAAGGTTGGATATCACTCAGTTGAATGCTGGGGCGGCGCTACATTTGATTCATGTCTCAGATTTTTAAACGAAGATCCTTGGGAACGTCTTAGAACTCTCAGAAAAGAGCTTCCTAATACAAAGCTTCAGATGCTTTTCCGCGGACAGAATATGCTCGGCTATCGTCATTATGCCGACGATGTGGTTGAGTATTTTGTTCAGAAATCAGTTTCTAACGGAATAGATATTATAAGAATATTTGACGCTCTCAATGATATAAGAAATCTTGAAACAGCAATAAAGGCCGCTAAAAAGGAAGGCGCTCATACACAGGTCGCTATATCTTATACGTTGGGCGACGTTTTCACAACAGATTATTATGTTAACTACGCTAAACAAATTGAAAATGCAGGAGCTGATTCAATTTGTATAAAGGATATGGCTGCCCTGCTTACTCCATATGAAACGGAAAAGCTTGTTAAAGCGCTTAAAGCAGCGGTTAAAATCCCGATTCAGCTTCACACACACTATACGTCCGGTCTTGCTTCAATGTGTCTGTTAAAGGGAATTGAGGCCGGAGTAGACGTAATTGATACCGCTATGTCTCCTCTTGCCCTTGGAACGTCTCATGCTCCTACGGAATCTATGGTTGCCGCATTGCAGGGAACAGAATATGATACGGGGCTTGATTTAGTTCTGCTGACGGAAATTAGAGAGCATTTTATGAAGCTCAGAAAAAAATATATCGACAGCGGTCTGCTTGATCCCAAGATGCTTGCAGTTGACGCAAACGCTCTTATATATCAGGTTCCCGGCGGTATGCTTTCAAACCTTCTTTCACAGCTTAAACAGGCGGGTAAAGAGGATCAGCTTGAAGAGGTTCTTAAAGAAGTTCCAAGGGTTAGAAAGGACGCGGGATATCCGCCTTTGGTTACTCCTTCATCACAGATTGTCGGTACGCAGGCTGTATTTAACGTAATAATGGGCGAACGCTATAAAATGGTAACAAAAGAATTCAAGGGTATTGTCAGAGGCGAATACGGCAGAACGCCGGTGCCGATTGATCCGGAATTCAGAAAAAGGATTATAGGCGATGAATCTCCTATCGACTGCCGTCCGGCAGATCTTCTTGAACCGGAGCTTGAAAAGCTAAAAAAAGAATGTGCTGAATGGACTGAACAGGAAGAAGATGTTCTCAGCTACGCACAATTCGGTCAGGTTGCAGTAAAATTCTTTGAAGACAGAAGAAATAAAAAATACGGTATTGACGGAAAACATTCAGACAAAGAAAAAATGATTCATCCGGTATGATTTAAGGTAAACTAAACAATAAAAAAGGCGGACAGGCGTTCGCCTTTTTTATACCATTAAGGGAAGTGATATAATGCCGATAAAAATACCTTATGAGCTTCCAGCATATAATAAGCTTTATAATGAAAATATATTTGTAATGTCCAAGGACAGAGCTGAACACCAGGATATTCGTCCGCTTAAAATAATTATTCTTAATATTATGCCTAAGAAGATTGAAACTGAAACACAAATTTTAAGACTTCTTAGCAATACTCCGCTTCAGGTTGATATCGAATTGCTTCATATGATTTCTCACAGGTCAAAAAATACGCCTCAGAATCATCTCAGCAATTTTTATAAAACGTTTGATGAAGTAAAAAACAATAAATATGACGGAATGATTATAACCGGAGCTCCCGTTGAACAGCTTGAATATGAAGAAGTTGATTACTGGGACGAAATATGTAAAATTATGGAATGGAGCAAACGGAACGTCTTTTCTACTCTTCATATTTGCTGGGGGGCACAGGCTGGTCTGTATTATCATTTCGGCATACAAAAGCAGTCCTTGCCTGAAAAGTTATTCGGAGTTTTTCCACACAAAAGAGATTACCCTCACGCTCAGATAATTAAAGGTTTTGACGATGTTTTCATGGTACCGCATTCCAGACATACTACCTTTAACCGATCAGATATAGAAAAAATTAAATGCCTTCAGATTATTACATCGTCTGAACAAGCCGGAGTACATATTGTAGCAAACAAAAATGGCCGTCAGTTTTTTATTACAGGACATTCAGAATATGACAGAAACACCCTGGCGGAAGAATACTTCCGCGATAAAGAAAAGGGGCTTAATATCCATATTCCGTATAATTACTTTCCTGACGACGATCCTAAAAAAAGACCGATATTCAGTTGGAAAAGCCATGCGAACTTATTATTTTCAAATTGGGTAAACTATTGCATTTATCAATGCACTCCCTACGACCTAACTGAGCTTGAAGTTCGTAACTGGGAATGGGAGGCCGGAATATAATAAATAAAGCTATATTTACTGCATTTAAGAATAACTGATAACAAAACGGTTAACTTAGTTTTTAAAAATTAACATATTGTTCACAATATTCACTTGAATTATTCTATTTATTATGATATAATAAATGTATAATGTATTTTATACAAAAGCAATCAACAAATATGTTGAAAATTCATTAAAATTAATTATAGGAGCTGATGTAGATGTCTGATAATATGGTCATAACAATAGAACGCCAATATGCAAGCGGCGGTCTTGAAATTGGTAAAAATCTTTCACAAAAATTGAATATCCCTTTTTATAGCCGCGAAATCGTTGAAATGGCGGCTGAAAGATGCGATATACCAAAGGAATATCTGGAAAGCACTCAGGAAAACGTTTCACAAAGCTTTTTATACAGACTTTCTCTTGCCGCAAAAGCAGGTTCAATTGACGTGGATAAAACCGCTTCTAAAGCTGATATTCTTTATAACGAAGTGCATAAGGTAGTTACTGAGCTTGCACAAAGAGAAAGCTGCATAATTATCGGTCAATGTGCCGATTATATACTAAGAAAACATCAGCCATGCTTCAGAGTATTCGTACATGCATTAATGGAGGACAGAGTTAAACGCGCTATTGGAAATTACGGTATAAGCGAGCAATACGCCGATTATATTATCAGAAAAAACGATAAAAGACGCGAAGCTTTTTATAACGCTAACACCACTCGTACATGGGGAGTCAAGGAAAATTATCACATATGTCTTAACAGCTCGTTATTTACTGTTGATAACTGCGCCGATATTATTATAGACTCAATGAAATATCTTAAATAAGAAAATCTCCTTTGCTTTATGGCAAGGGAGATTTTTCAGTAATTATTATTTTTTTATATTTCCTGTTGCGGGATTATCAATAAGCTTTCCATTTTCAGTAAATCTTGAGCCGTGGCAGGGGCAATCCCATGAATGCTCCGCTTTATTCCATTTCAACGCACACCCAAGATGCGGACATCTTTTTAAAGTCGGTTTGAAAAAATTAACGGTCGTCTCAGCCAGATTAATAAAAAGCTGAGGTTTCATAATGCTTCTCGACGGATCAAATATTCCTGCGTAAGCATTTTCTTTGCCGGTTATCATATCGCTGATGATCATTGCGCCCGACATAGCTCCGGTCATTCCCCACTTATTAAAACCAGTGATTGTATATAATTCATGAGTACGTTTTGAATATCTGCCGATATATGGAATACTGTCAAGGCTCATACAGTCCTGAGCAGACCAACTGTACTTTTCAACTGATTTCGGATAATATTTCTGAGCAAATTTGCGTAGCTCATTCCAGTTTCCTCCGTCCTTGCCGGTTCTGTGAGAGCCTCCGCCTAAAATCAGATAATCTCCGTAATTTCTGAAGGATAACCCCTTTTTATCTTCATCAACATACATGCCGTTTAATTCAGCGGCATTTTTTAATGCAATAAAATACGACCTATGCTGGTATAATTTCAGAAAATAGCTTCCATGTTTATTGATAAACGGAAAATGCGAGGCAACTACAATTTTATCAGCAGTTATGTTTCCATAATCATATATTGCCGTACCATTTTGTATTTCCCTAATAAAAGTATTTTCATAAATCTTAAGCTTTTCGGTTATCGACGCAATAAACTTAAGAGGATTAAACTGCGCCTGATTTTTAAATCTTACGGCTCCGGCCGTAGAAAAAGGCAGAGCTAATCTATCCGAATAATCCGCATTTATACCTGATCTATGCAGCGCGTCCAATTCCCTTTCAAGCTTCTCTTTGTCGCCGACCGAATACACATAATTATCGGCCGTCTTAAAATCGCAGTCTATACCCTGACACAGCTCACGATACTTATCAATTGCCGTCTGATTTATTTCATAATACATTTTAGTCTTTTCTTTACCGATATTTTTTATTATATCCTGGTAAATTAAACCATGCTGCGATGTTATTTTAGCCGTTGTATTTTTTGTTGTTCCTGAACAGATTTTGTCTCCCTCTGCAACAATACAGTCTATTCCCTGCTGTTTAAGCATGTATGCAGTCAATATTCCAGAAATACCGCCTCCGATAATCAATACATCCGTTTTTATATCTCCGTTTAGCTTTTGAAATTCCGGTAATTTTGTTTCTGCGCTCCATATAGATTCCATTAAGCATGCTCCTTTTTATTTTATTATTAACGAAACTTTATAAAATATTTCATACATTGACAATAAAAACACCGCTTGATATAATATCAATATAATATTTGTTCCAAACAGCGGCTTTTAATAAAACGGGAGGTATTATGTATCGGATATATATAGTAGAGGATGACGAATCAATCTCGGCTTCGATAAAAAATCATATAGAAAAATGGGGAATAACGGCTAAATGTACAGAAAATTTCAGACTTATAATTCAGGAGTTTCTGGAATTTGAACCGCACCTTTTGCTTCTCGACATTTCTCTTCCCTTTTACAATGGATTTTATTGGTGCGAGGAAATAAGAAAATTATCCACGGTACCTGTAGTCTTTATCTCATCGGCATCAGATAATATGAATATAATAATGGCAATGAATATGGGCGGCGACGATTTTATTTCAAAGCCCTTTGATTTCAGTGTTTTAACCGCAAAGCTTCAGGCAATTCTACGGCGTACCTATGATTTCACAATACAGCTTCCCGAGCTTTCACACAGAAACGCCGTTTTAAATGTATCCGACGCTTCGCTGACATTTAACGGACAAAAAATAGATCTGACTAAAAACGATTATCGCATACTACAAACTCTAATGGAAAAGAAAGGCAGTCTGGTCAGTCGTGAAACCCTTATGCAAAAGCTATGGGAAACCGACTGCTTTATAGACGACAATACTTTAACTGTCAATATAGCAAGATTAAGAAAAAAGCTTGATTCAGCAGGTCTCAGCAATTTTATTACCACAAAAAAAGGTCTTGGCTATATCATAGAATAGAAGGGAAATTTCCGATGTTTTTTAAATACATTATTTCTCATGTCAAATTGATTATATTTAACATATGTTTTATCGGTACTTTATTAACAGTATTTATTCTTTACAGACTCCCCGTTACGTCAATCGGATATTCCGCATTATTATGCTCATTCATAGCGATAATATTTATTACGGCAGATTTTATTTCGTTTATGAAAAAGCATCGTCAGCTTGAAATATTAAAGGATAATATTTCTGTTTCAAACGAACATATGCCTCAGCCCTCCAATGTAATCGAAAAAGATTATCAGGAGCTGATAATAGCTCTTACAGAGGATAATAAGAAAATAATTAATGAAGTAAACTCTAAATATGCTGACATGACTGATTATTATACTTTATGGGTACATCAGATAAAAACTCCTATTTCAGCAATGAGACTGATACTACAAAGCAGCAATATAACTGATGGCTGCGAGCTTACCGCAGAGCTTCAAAAAATAGAAGGATATGCTCAGATGGTGCTTTCATATCTGAGACTCGAGTCCGATTCCACCGACTATATAATCAGAAAATATAAGCTTGACAGCATTATAAAACAGGCATTAAGAAAATATTCTTCGCAATTTATCAGAAAAAAGATCAGGCTGAATTATGAATCAATTAACGTTAAAATACTTACAGATGAAAAATGGCTTCTTTTTGTTATAGAACAAATACTTTCAAATGCTTTAAAATATACAAATACCGGAGGTGAAATATCTATTTTTCTAAAACCTGGTCAGATTCTGTGTATAAAAGACAATGGTATCGGCATTTCACCTGAAGATCTTCCGAGAATATTTGAAAAGGGATTTACAGGTTATAACGGGCGCACCGATAAAAAAGCAAGCGGAATAGGATTATATCTATGCCGCAGAATATGTACGAAGCTCGGTCATCAAATAACCGCCTCCTCCGAATCAGGTATAGGAACAGAAATAACGCTGGATCTTTCCAGCAACGATATGCTGACAGAATAAACATTGCTTATCTTGCAAAACTGTAAGCTTACGGCGATAAAATGTAAGCTAAAGTTAAGGCATGCTGTTTATCGTTATGATATAATAAGCTTGTAAAATAAAAGCAAGGAGGCATTTAAAATGTCAGTTCTGGAAGTTAACCATGTAAAAAAGATATATACTACCCGATTAGGCGGAAATAAAGTAGAGGCTCTTCATGATATTAGCTTTTCCGTTGAAAACGGAGAATATATCGCAATTATGGGAGAGTCGGGATCAGGTAAAACTACTCTATTGAATATACTGGCTGCTCTTGACAAACCGACTGCCGGAGAGGTTATATTGAAGGGTATAAAGCTCTCTGAGGTAAAGGAATCTCAAATAGCTCAGTTCCGCAGAGATAATCTGGGATTTGTGTTTCAGGATTTCAACCTTCTCGACACATTTTCATTAAGGGACAACATATTCCTGCCGCTCGTACTGGCCGGTAAAACCTATGGCGAAATGTACCGCAGGCTTGAGCCTATTGCCGATAAGCTGGGGATTTCACATCTTTTGTCCAAATATCCATACGAGGTTTCAGGAGGTCAAAAGCAAAGATGCGCGGCTGCAAGGGCGCTTATAACAAATCCTCAGATTATTTTAGCAGACGAGCCTACGGGAGCGCTCGACAGCAAATCCACAGACGAGCTTTTAAACATCTTCTCTCAAATAAACAAAGACGGTCAGACCATTCTGATGGTAACGCATTCTGTCAAGGCGGCAAGTCATGCCGGACGCGTGATGTTTATCAAGGACGGCGAGATTTTTCATCAGATATACAGAGGAAACGCGTCTGATGAAGAGCTTTATCAGAAGGTTTCCGACACCCTTGCTTTACTTGCGACAGGCGGTGATTCAAAGTGAAAGGAATGTTCTATCCCAGGCTCGCTGTTACGGGTATATTAAAAAATAAAAAAACATATTTTCCATATATTTTAACCTGCGTCGGAATGATTATGATGTATTACATCATTACCTTTTTGTCCGCTGAAGAATCCATCTCCTTGTTAAGAGGAGGACCTCAGATACAAACTCTTTTAAATATAGGAAGAGGCGTCCTGGCTCTATTCTCTGTAATATTTTTATTTTATACCAACAGCTTTCTGATAAAAAACAGAAAAAGAGAATTTGGACTTTACAATATTCTTGGAATGGATAAAAAAAATATAGGAAGTATTATGGTATGGGAAACTGTTATAATATTTCTTATTTCTCTGATTGCAGGTATTCTTTGCGGAATGCTCTTTTCAAAATTTGCCCAATTGGCAATTATTAATTTTATGAAGGAAGAGCCGACAGGTAAATTTTCAGTATCACCCTCAATGATAACATCAACGTTTCTGATATATGCGGCGGCATTTGCCCTTATTCTACTAAACGGTCTGAGGCAGATACATTTATCAAATCCGATAGACCTGCTTCACAGCACAAATCAGGGAGAAAAACAGCCGCGGGCTAATTATATAACTGCGATTTTGGGTATCACCGCTTTAGCCGGCGGCTATTATATGGCAAATACAATCGAAAACCTTATGATGGCATTAAACTATTTCTTTATTGCAGTTATACTGGTAATAATAGGTACTTATCTGCTGTTTATATCGGGCTCAGTAGCTATTTTAAAAATGCTCAGAAGGAAAAAATCCTATTACTATAAAAGCAATCACTTTATTGCAGTTTCATCTATGGTTTTCAGAATGAAAAGAAGCGGAGCGGGTCTTGCCTCAATATGTATCCTCTCAACTGCTGTGCTTGTTATGATATCTTCTACTTCAAGCCTATTTATCGGCTCCGAAGACGCGCTGCAAACTCTTCATCCGAAAGATATAGTAATAGACGCTGATTCTATAGAAAATAAATACATTGATGAAATACAAAAAAATACTAATTCTATTCTCCAGAATTATAATTTAAGCCCGATTAATGAAAACGAATACCGTTCTCTTGATGTAACCGGATATAAAACCGGAAGCAAAGTAAGCTTTGACCAGTCGATAATTGATTCTGACGATTTCAACATGAACAATTTAGCAATGCTTTGTATAATACCACTTGAAGACTACAATAAATACACAAACGAATCAAAAACTCTTGAAAAAAATGAAATAATGATTTACTGTGAAAATTCCAGCTATAAGTATGACACTTTCGAATTGGAAAATATAAATAATTTTGAAGTAAAAGAGAAGTTAAGCAAATTTCCGTTTAAAAATATGAGCGCAATGATAAGCGTAGTATCGCGTATGTGGGTAATTGTTCCCGACATGGACGTTTTAAATAATATATATCAGTTACAGCTTGAGCAATACGGAGATCAGGCTTCAGACCTAACATATTATTACGGCTTTGATATCGACTGCGACGATAATACTCAAATTGCAGTGTATAATGAACTACAGGAAAGAAATTCAGACTTAGGCATAAAAACTGACTGTATAAGCTTTGTTAATAAACGCGCCGATTATTACGGTATGCATGGCGGATTATTTTTTCTAGGAATCTTCTTAGGAATAATCTGCATTGCGGCAACGGTTCTGATAATGTATTACAAGCAAATAACGGAAGGATATGAAGACAGAAACAGATTTGAAATAATGCAAAAGGTCGGTATGACAAAAGGTGAAATAAAAAAGAGTATTCATTCTCAAATGCTGACGGTATTTTTGCTTCCGCTTATAGGCTCTGCAATAAATATTATCGCCGCATTCAATATAATAAAATATCTGCTTAACATGTTCGGTCTGTTTAACACTCCCCTTTTTATTGCGTCGTCCGCAATAAGCTTTATTGTTTTTGCAGTTTTCTATATCGTTATGTATATTATAACTTCAAGAGCATATTATAAGATCGTATGTGAAAATAATTAAGAATAAATTTTACCTCGGATAATCATGAAAAACGCCATGATTATCCGACGGTATTTATTCAGAATTATATATAGGATTTTTCTTGAAAAAATTTTAAAAACCTATTGACATAGATATAAATTTGTGATATAATAATTAAGTACTCAGGAGAGTAATTAAAAATATGACGCGGTGTGGAGCAGCTAGGTAGCTCGTCGGGCTCATAACCCGAAGGTCGTTGGTTCAAATCCAGCCGCCGCAACCAAAAAGCCTCGTAAATGTGTTATTTACGAGGCGTATTTTTTTATCACGCAATGAAAATTTGATATACAAAGCGCCTTATAAACTAGGATTTATTCTTCATCTTGTCGTTCCAGAAAATTCTATTCAAAATATTCTTCATATTCTAATTCATCTTGCACTTCCGTTTCACATATAAAACTTATATTCTTACTTCCAAAAATCATTTCCAAATAGTCTTTTTCCTCTTCAAAAATAAATTTATCCTTTGAAATATTCTCATAAATTTTAACCACGCTTCCGTCTGTTTTTCTTGAGTCCATTATCCTTTTTATACCACTTTCCTGCTTTTCATCATATAAAATCACACTGCTGACTGTATCAATATCAATTGCTGTTAAACCACTATATATACTCACCAAAAAACTATCCGTCAGATAAATTTTATATTCTCCCAGCCACTTTGCATCTTTCCGATTGCACTCCTCGTCAACTTTTTTTGCCTGTGAATTTTTATATCCATTAAGCTCTGAATTTGAGTAAAATATGAATCCAAGACTAAGCAAAGCGAATAAACCGCCTAAAATCAAATTAACAATATAGCCCTCCTTTAAAATTCCGATATAATTAAGTTTTGTCACTCGAAGTTGAATATGTTTTTCATTTAAATACTCTGACACATTCTCAATAACCTGTTCATCAATAATTACATTCGTCATTCCCTCCAGTTTTTTCTTCCAATTCCTCCTTTAGAGTTGCATACTGCTCTTCTTGCATACCTGAAATATAAGTTCCCGTTTTTGTTCTCACAAGATAATACCCCTCATATTTGTCCTCTGCTATTTTTTGTAAAACTTCGATAATTTCAAGATACGCCGTTTTATTGGCAGGGTTTGAATATTGATTCAATACATCTTCTAAAGGAGCAACATTATTTTTCTGATTACCAGTTGCAATTAATCCCCAAAGCACAAGCATTATTCCTAATACAAGCACTATAGAAAAAATATATAATAAAACTTTATACGAAAAATATGATTCCTTTATATGTTCGTTTGTGTACTTCATTCTTTCTCATCAACCTTTATGCGAATTCCGATTTGTAGGGTCGTTTCTTTGCTCACTTCTGCAAAAATAATTATACTATAATCGCCTTTAAGAATCAATATCTCACAGCTACAATTTACAAAACTCGTTCCGCAGCTTTCACCGGGAAAAATATATTCTCAATCTTCAATTTATCTATGCCTACAAACTTATAGAAAAATCTTTGCATTTAAAAAACCAAGTGCGCTAAGATAAAAAGAAATAAAAGCAAGAGCAACTGGCTCAGATTTCACTTTTGCGAAAGTGAAAAAGCCGAAATAAATCGGCGAAATCATCGGCGGCTGAAAAGCCGCCTCAGAAAAGCGGCAAGCAAGGTATATTGTCGAACATTTTGAAAAAAATGCTCTCCAATATACAATCGCTTGTTAGGGGAAAATTCCCCCTAAAACCCCAAATAAATTTTATCAAAAAATAGACGAAATAAAGACGCTTTCCGGATGAAGAAAAGACAAGTTTGAGCGTGAACATCAGGCTGAATTTTTGGCATATCATAATGCGGTCAAGCAGCTAAAAGAATAGTTTCTCGACGGACGTTTCCTAAGTCGCGAAAATCTGGACAAAAAAAGAAACGCCCTGATACAAGAGCGTTCTGAGAAAAACGAGGAATATAAGACATTGAAAGCTGCCGTTTCTGAACTGAATTATGCACGTCAGGCTCTTTCGGATTATCTTATAAATGAGCGTAATGCGCAGGAGCAAAAACGGAGAAAAGAAGATTTGGAATAGCGACGTCTACAGAAATTTTATTGTTTCTTATTTCCGGTCTTTTTTATAAACATAAAAGTAGTTATGATAACAAGCAAAATCAAAATATGTAAAACTGTATGATATATATCCGGAATATATTTTCCCTCAATTTTAATCCATTGTACGGTTTCTGAAAAGTATTTTATTTTTCCTTCTAAGCTTCCCATAATTCCGCCATTAAAAAAAGTGTACCATTCATGACACAAAAACTGAATTACAAACCATATAGAAGTCCATACGGCAACTATCCATTTTCCAATCTGGTCTTTTATAATAAATAATATTATTGCTGTGAGATAAATCAGAAAAAACACTCCATCTTCCTTGTAAGATTGTGTGACTAAGCACTTGTCTCCAAAGTAAACGCCTATCATGTCAAGAAAAAACCATACCAAAAGTATTATTTGAAATGCAATACAAGTTTTTTTCATCCTTACTCTCCCTTTATAATTTATCAAACCATTAACTATGATTTTTCCTGTATTCCTCCAAAGCCGTCTGAATCAGCTTATTCACGCTCAAATTCTGAGATTTTGCATAGGCTTTCAGTTTATCACGCTGTCCCTTTGGAACGTAAAAACTAATGAAATCGTAATTATCTTTCGTGTGCTTTGCATTTGCGGCAACCTTACGCTTGCTTTCCTGTTTTTTCTGGCAGCCTTTACAGCACTTTTGAGAACCGCTTGTGACCGTATAAGGCTGATTGCAAATCGGACAAATCTGCTCGCTTCCGACCGCTATGGACGTTCCTGCCGCTTTCTTTTCTTTATATTCCTTGTTACGCAGAACTTGTGCTTTGTCGCGGCAGTAAACGCAGTACTTTGCTCTGTTGGATTGGGATTGAAATTTTGTACCGCAAATCTGATAAGTGTGTGTGAACAAGCGTACCCCTCCTGCTTTGTGTTACACATATTGTAGCACAATAGCACTATTATGTCAATCATAATTGTTATGTGCGTTTTGCACCGGGAAAACAGCTAAAATTATTGCGCTATGAACAAACTTCAAAATAAGAAAAAATTATATTGATGGAACAGTCGAAGGAAGGGGGTTATGCGGATATGGTGTATGTATAACGCCTTAGCCAATCAGCTTGCCGTTATTATAATAAAATGAAAAACGCCTGATGTTCTATTGATGAAACATCAGGCGTTTTCTTATGCTATCTCCTGTTTTTTAGATTGATTTTTACCCTTTTGGGACTACTTAGAAATCTTCATCGCCTCCTTTTTCAGCTTTGCTCTTTCAAAATAACAGGTTTTCTCTTTCGGTTTGGCGTTTTTCTTGGCTTCTATAGCCGCTTGATTGAGTTCCTCAGTAAGCGTTTTGAGCCTTGATTCTTTATTGGCAAGCTCCTGTTCCTGCGAAAACGGCTC
>ERZ856578.2600-NODE-2600-length-29380-cov-16.391632_pt1 | contig 29380 bp, 25 predicted proteins | sample MGYA00514384_ERZ856578 | MGnify/ENA primary metagenome ERZ856578 (study PRJEB29103, sample SAMN06111958) | human gut metagenome | biome: human gut; feature: ankylosing spondylitis patient; material: healthy_person | host: Homo sapiens | place: China:Hangzhou... | reverse complement strand
AATAAAAGACGACAAACGCTCAAACCCCTTGAAAATAAAGGCTTTTTCTGTTTGTCGTTATTATACCGTAACGGCACTCCTGTGCCAGCCTATTGCTGAAAGAGGGCGTACCGATGAAACAGATTCAAGAGTGGCTGGGTCACAGCGATATTTCTACCACGGCGAATATCTACGCGCATCTGGATTCGCAGTCCAAGAACCTGAGTGCCCAGGTAATGGCAGGCGCCCTGCCCCTGCCCGAAGCGCCGAGCGTAAAAGAATGGTAAGATAAAAAAATACACCCCGGCATCTGTCTGAGTAAGGGCGATGCCGGGGTGTACTCTTATGTGAAGAATTTTCCTGTTAAATAAGAGCTGAGGATACCAACAACAATTGCGACAATTATGCCCCAAAATATGTTGTTGCGTCGTGCATGATTTTTATCAGAACGTTTTGCTTCTTCTCCCCATGCAAAGATAACTGGAGGGAAAAGATTCCCAAATACATAATAGTCAAGTGCAGCAAAGAAAAGTATTAGTAATACGGCAATGATTAATCCTATAAAAAAGGAAAAAGCACTGCCATTATAAGTGACCGTTTTACCTGCGCTGAAATTATACATGGATGAAAAAGCGCAGAAAAAGAAAAATAATCCATATATTGAAATTTTAGCAATAAGCCAATACGGTTGAGTAGCCTTTTTCAGAATCAATTGTAATGCGGACCGAAACTCGGCTTCTTTCTGTAAATTTGAAAATGTGTAGCGGCAATCAACGGTTTTCCAATACCCAATAAGGCTGAACCAACTGCGGCTCGCTGACAATGTAAGGCGAAATACTTGTGTGTTTTTAGAATAGCCGTAGATAACAATTTCTTTGAGACGCATTTTATCGTAGTTGTCATATGACAGCATTTCATCAATAGAGTCAAATCTTATGCTACGCTGGTTAAACGTTTCGGTCTCATAAATGATGCGCTCACAGTAAGATAAAAGCAATGAATGAAGTTCTCGCATTCTTTCTGAAGAAAAGAAAAGTGCCTTATAATATTTTAAACATCCATCTACGGTCATACTACAATAAACCTCAACTTATATGTATTAAGAAATCAATATAACATTATGATAGCATTTTAGATTTTATTTGTCACGTAATTTGCAAAAAAAGACCTTATGCTGATATTTGTTGATGGCTGAATACTTCGATGTTTTGATGTGAGTTGCCAATACTGAATACACAAATTATTAAGCATAAAAATAGATGGGCACGGGTTTGTGTAATTTGATGAATAGCTTTTTGGTTGGTTTGCTGGTATGATTTGTACCGAACCCGAAAATCACTACTTGAAAATAAAGGGGAGATGTTTATAAGAAAAGTACGGGAATTTTACAAAGCGGCAATAAAAAATCACTACTCAATGTAGAATTGAGTAGTGATACTTGGCGCAGACGGTGGGATTCGAACCCACGTGACATTGCTGTCAAATTGATTTCGAGTCAATCTCGTTACGACCGCTTCGATACGTCTGCTTATTTAGTTTTTATCGCACCGCCTCGCACAGCGTTTGGAAAAATGCGAGATTTTGATGCAAGATAACGATGAAAAGTTGGGTACGCGACACCCGATAAAGCCCGCCGTTATGGGATTTCCTGCGGACAAGGTGACCTGTTGGATGCAAACTTTCGAGTGCTCCCTCTTACGACCTCTTGAGTACATCTGCATATTTAATTTTGTTGCGCGGCTGGCGCATCGGGGCGTGATTTCGAGTCAATCTTATTACAACTTCTTCGATACGTCTGCTTATTTGGTTTTACTGCATGCTACATGGGCAATATGGTTTGCGCCTTATTACATCTTACACACAGCTACATAGCGCATTATAGTATACCAAACTTATCCCCCTTTGTCAATCAGAACAACCGCTGCTTCTGCGTCGGGGTGGGGTCAAAGGGGGAATCCTCGTGGTGGCGGCGGATGAAGACCTGGCGGGTCTTTTCGGTGATGGACCGGCCGTTGTGCTTGGACACCGTGTAGAACGTGCGGCTGATGTTATAGTATCCCCGCAGGTGCTGCACCAAAAACTGCGCCACAGCGGGCAGGCAGTCGGTGTCGTCGATGTCCTCATAATTATAGTCGCCGTACAAAAAGGTCACTTCGTCGCTGCCGGCGTGGAGAGTAATGCCTTTTTCATCCAGCACTACCTCGCTGATGACGCTTTGCAGCAACCCAGCGGTGCCGTTTTCGGCGGCCAGTTTGGCGGCGCGGGGGCGCTGCTCCAGCGGGACGCTTTGGGGGTCCAGCTTCTCGGTGCCGCGCTGGCCCACTTCCAGCAGGATGTCCCGCATCATACGGCTTTCCAGCAGGGGCTTGATGCGCTCCTTGGCGCGTGCCTGTTCTGTTTTATTTTGAATGGTAGAAATCAAACCCATGCCGCTGCGGCCTCCCAAACCAATTTCGATACACAGTTAGTATATCATATAATACGACTAACTGCCAGCTTTTTTTGCACCCGGCACCGAAATTTGCCATTTTACCGGGCAGCGTATATAATACATGTAGAATAATACCCACAAAAACCAAAAATCGAGGCAGTTATGACAGCGCAGGAAGCATTAAAAAACTATTTTGGCTACGATTCGTTCCGTCCGGGGCAGGGCACCGTGGTGTCGGCCCTTTTGTCCGGGCGGGACGCGCTGGCCATCATGCCCACGGGCGCGGGCAAGTCGCTGTGCTACCAGATCCCGGCGCTGCTGCTGCCGGGGCTGACGCTGGTGATCTCGCCGCTGATCTCGCTGATGCAGGACCAGGTCAAGGGGCTGAGCGCGGCGGGCATCCCGGCGGCATACATCAACTCGGCCCTGACCGAAAACCAAATCGCTAAGGCGCTGCAGCTGGCAGCCCAAGGCAGCTACAAGATCATCTACGTCGCGCCGGAGCGGCTGGAAAGCCCCACCTTCCAAAGCTTTGCCGCGTCGGCCGAAATCTCCATGCTGACGGTGGACGAGGCCCACTGCATCAGCCAGTGGGGGCAGGATTTCCGCCCCAGCTACCTGCGCATCCTGGACTTCATCGACAGCCTGCCCCGGCGGCCCATCGTCAGTGCGTTTACGGCCACCGCCACCCGCGAGGTCAAGGACGACATCGCCCAAACGCTGCGTCTGCGCGGCCCAGAGATCGTCATTACCGGGTTTGACCGCCCCAACCTCTACTACCGGGTCGAGACCACCCGCCGCAAGGACGCCTTTGTGGCGGACTATGTGCGCAGCCACCCCGGCGAGAGCGGCATCATCTACTGCGCCACCCGCAAAAACGTCGATGCCGTGCAGGAAATGCTGCAGGGCGAGGACATTTCCGCCGCCCGCTACCACGCGGGCATGACCAACGAGGAACGCCGCCAGAGCCAGAACGACTTCATCTACGACGCCGCGCCGGTCATTGTGGCTACCAACGCCTTCGGTATGGGCATCGACAAATCCAACGTGCGGTACGTCATCCATTACAATATGCCCCAAAGCATGGAGAACTACTACCAGGAGGCAGGCCGTGCCGGGCGCGACGGGTTGCCGTCCCAGTGCATTTTGCTGTTCTCGCCCCAGGATATCGTCATCAACCGCTTTCTGCTGGACCACAAGGAGAATGACGACCTGGACGACGAAGCCGCCGACCTGCTGCGGGAGCGGGATAACCAGCGCCTGCAGGCCATGGCCAACTACTGCCAGACCACCGGCTGCCTGCGCAACTACATCCTGCGCTATTTTGGCGAGGAACCCGCCGGACCCTGCGGCAGCTGCGGCAACTGCGACCGCGAGTTTGAGGAGGTGGACATGACCGCCCAGGCCAAATGGATGATCAACTGCGTAGCCGAGACCCGCGGCCGCTATGGCAAGGGTGTGGTGCTGAACACCCTGCGCGGCGCCAACATGGCCCGCCTACGGGAGCTGGGCGCGATGGATTACCGCAGTTACGGCAAGCTGAAGGACTGCACGCGGGACGAACTGGACTGTCTGCTGGCCCAGCTGTTGGAGGAGGGCTACCTCGTCCAGACCGACGACCAGTACGCCGTGCTGCACATGGGCAACATTACGCCGCTGAAACAGGGGGCGCAGGTGGTGGTCAAGCTGCCGCCCAAGCCGGAGCCTGCCGAAGCGGCGCCCAAAAAGCACAAGGTCGGCAAGGCGGCGCAGAAGGGCAAAGCCGCCTTGGCCGGCGACAGCGCCGATCTGTTCGAGCAGCTGCGCGCCCTGCGCATGCGGCTGGCCCAGGCCGAAAAGCTGCCGCCCTACCTGGTGTTTGGCGACAAGACCCTGGTGGACATGTGCGCCAAAGCGCCTCGCCAGCTGGAGGATATGAAAGAGATCTACGGCATGGGTGAGCGCAAGTTTGCCAAGTACGGCAAGCAATTTTTTGCTGCCATCGAGGATTACCGCCGCGAGCACCCAGAGGCGGAGTTTACGGACGCCTGACAAAACTTAAGGCAATACCGCATAATTCTAAGTGCCGATACGGCGAGCGAGGTGCGGCAGCCGCCGGAGCGGTGCTTAAGCCGTTAGGCGGGAATTGTGCGGTGTTGCCTTAATTAAAAGAAAAACTGCCTGTTGCATAGTGCGGCAGGCGGTTGGTGTTTATGCGGGATGTTAGAAGATGCTCCCCGCCAGCACAGCGGCGCTGGCCACGGGCAGGGCGATGATGAAGTAGAGGACCGTACCGGCGGTGCGCTTGATGAGGACGGATTTCAGCGGCTTGATGTAGGAGATGCCCTCCATGCCGGGGATGGCCCATTCTTTGCCGTGGGCGACCCACACCAGGTCCATACAGATGCCGTCGAACCAGTTCATCACGACGAGGAACAGCACCGCCTGCCAGTAGGCTGCTGTAAAGGTGGTCACGCGGTTCCACACCGCAATGATAAGCACCAGCACCACCAGCATGATGATGCAGAACGGCACCATGAACCGCTTGCCGTGTTTCATCGTTTCGTCCTTGTCAGCCAGGCCGCGCCTGACGGCTTCGTCGATAAAAGCCGGCGGGTAAAAATACAGGCAGTTCATGCCCTTGTCTTTTACGGCGGCCTTGACCATCAGGAAAAACAGCAGGCAGTACAAAACAAGCTGGATTATAAGCAACATTTTCAGGGGCTCCTCTCACAATCGGTTTGTATTAGCTAACCCAAGTATACTACACCCCCGCTCGAAAGACAAGCGCACGGATTTTGCGGTGGTTGCAGAACTGTTTCCAGGGGGTATATATACTGTAAAACTAGAGAAACACCCAGGTGTTTGTAGGTGTCCGCAACTGTTTTTACAGTTTTACAAACAGTTAAATATAACTTAGATATGTAATTTATATAACTGTTTATCTAGTTATTGAGTTTTAATAAAGGGGGTGTCTGTTTTGCCCAAAACCGCCGCCGCAAAAAAGATGCGCCCTGCCGGGCGGCAGAGCGCAAGAAAATGCGGTTTACTAACTGTATGGGCGGATGCAAGTATCGCCCCCTGCAAAAACGGCAATTACTTATAACCGATATTACTCGTACAGTGGGAACTTCTTCACCAGCTCGGCTACGCGGGCGGTGACTTCGTCCTTCTTGCCCTCGAAATCGAAGATGCAATCCGCGATGCAATCCGCGATGATCTTCATCTCTGCGGGGCCCATGCCGCGGGTGGTCACGGCGGGGGTGCCCACGCGCACGCCGCTGGTCACAAACGGGCTGCGCTTCTCGCCGGGCACGGTGTTCTTGTTGGCGGTGATGTGCACCTCGTCCAGGTTATGCTCCAGCTCCTTGCCGGTGCAATCCTCGTCGGTCAGGTCGATCAGCAGCAGGTGGTTGTCGGTGCCGCCGGAAACCAGCTTCACGCCGCGGGCGGTCAGCTCGTCGGCCATGGCCTTGGCGTTCTCCACGATCTTGGCGGCGTACTCCTTGAACTCAGGCTTCAGGGCCTCGCCAAAGCAGACAGCCTTTCCGGCGATGACATGCTCCAGCGGGCCGCCCTGGGTGCCGGGGAAGATGGCGGAGTTGATGCGCTTGATGAGGTACTCGTTGTTGGTCAAAATCAAACCGCCGCGGGGGCCGCGCAGGGTCTTGTGGGTGGTGGTGGTCACCACGTCAGCGTAGGGCACGGGGTTCTGGTGCTGGCCGCCGGCCACCAGACCGGCAATGTGGGCCATATCCACCATCAGCATGGCGCCGTAGCCGTGGGCGATCTCGGCCAGCTTCTCAAAATCGATGGCGCGGGGATAGGCCGAAGCACCGGCCACGATGAGCTTGGGGCGCACCTTGGCCACCTGTTTGGCCAGGGCGGCGTAGTCGATGCGGCCATCCTCGGTGGAGACGCCGTAGGAGACAAAGTTGTAGTTTTTGCCGCTCATGTTCACGGGGGAGCCATGGGTCAGGTGGCCGCCCTGGGACAGGTCCATGCCCATGACGGTATCGCCCAGGTTCAGCAGCGCAAAGTAGACGGCCAGGTTGGCCTGTGCGCCGGAGTGGGGCTGCACGTTGGCGTACTTGGCACCAAACAGCTTGCAGGCGCGGTCGATGGCGATCTGCTCCACCTCATCCACAAACTGGCAGCCGCCGTAGTAACGATGGCCGGGGTAGCCCTCGGCATACTTGTTGGTCAGCACACTGCCCATAGCTGCCATCACGGCGGGGGAAACAATGTTCTCGCTGGCGATCAGCTCAATGTTCTGGCGCTGACGGCCCAGCTCACGGTCCATGGCCTCGCCCAGTTCGGGGTCAGCCTGCTTTACATAGCCAATGGTATCGATCATGTCCTTATACATACCCTTTACCTCCTGTTTTTCGGGCGGTCGCTTGCGGGCGGTGCTGCCCTTTCCCTCTCTATAATGAACAGACCTTACAGCGTGCCCTTGGTGGAAAGCACCCCGTCGATCCGTGCATCCTTGCGTGTGGCGGCGTCCAGCGCCTTGGCAAACGCCTTGAACATAGCCTCCAGCTTGTGGTGATCGTTCTCACCATACAGTACCTTTAAATGCAGGTTCATCATGGCTGCATAGCTGATGGCATAGAAAAACTCCCGCGCCATCTGCACATCCATGCCGCCGCAGCTCTGCCCGGCAAAGCTGGCATCATACACAAAGTAAGGGCGGCCGCCCAGGTCCACAGCGCACAGTGCCAGCGTCTCATCCATGGGCAGCAGGCAGCTGCCATAGCGCACCAGCCCAGCCTTGTCGCCCAGGGCTTCCTTGATGGCGGTGCCCAGGGCAATGCCCACATCCTCAATGGTGTGGTGGCAGTCGACCTCCAAATCGCCGCGGCACTGCACGGTCAGATCAAACAGGCCGTGGCGGGCAAACCCGTCCAGCATGTGGTCAAAAAAGCCGATGCCGGTGTGCAGGTCGGCTTTGCCGGTGCCGTCCAGGTCGATGGTCAGGGTGATTTGAGTCTCCCGCGTGTTGCGGGTCACAGCTGCGGTGCGTGCCATAGCGTTACCTCTTTACTCAACTAAAGTGTAAGATACTATTTACTATAACACGTCAAGTCCCCTGCGTCAACGGTGCAGGGCCGTTTTTGGCTTTGGATTCTTTTGCATTGCTGGCTAAAATCAAAAGGAACGCAGGGAAGCCTCCCTCTGGGAGGGAGAGAGCCTTTCCGAAGTCTCTCCCCCACCCGCTTTTGCGGGATTGCTTACGCAACCGGCCCCTCTGTCGCTGCGCGACATCTCCCCACACCGTGGGGAGTCACCCTCTCAGAGGGGGCCAAAATCCAGGCGCAATTTTAGGGCAATACCGCACAATTCTAAGTGCCGATGCGGCGAGCGAGAAGTACAAGCTGCTAAGCAAAAAGCGCAGATAATACTGGATGTATTATCGAGCATTTTTTCGACGCAGATTGTGCTTCACAGCCGCAGCAGCGGTGCTTAAGCTGTAAAGCGGGAATTGTGCGGTGTTGCCTTAGAAACACTTGTAAAATTTATTTACGAAATCGCAACACATTTTGTCCTGCCTTGCGTTACAATAAAATCAGATTTCAACCTTTTAAGGAAGGGACAACACAACCATGGCAAAAATGATCGGGATCGATCTGGGCACTACCAACAGCTGCGCCGCGGTCATCGAGGGCGGTAAACCGGTGGTAATCCCCAATGCCGAGGGCCAGCGCACCACGCCGTCGGTGGTGGCATTCACCAAAGCGGGCGAGCGCCTGGTGGGCGAACCCGCCAAGCGCCAGGCCGTCACCAACGCGCCGCGCACCGTCACCAGCATCAAGCGCCAGATGGGCAGTGACAGCCGCGTGCCCATTGACGGCAAGTGCTATTCTCCCCAGGAGATCAGCGCCCTGATCCTGCAAAAGCTCAAAGCGGACGCCGAGGCCTATCTTGGCGAGCCGGTCACCCAGGCCGTCATCACGGTGCCGGCCTACTTTAACGATGCCCAGCGCCAGGCCACCAAGGATGCCGGACGCATCGCCGGGCTGGAAGTCAAGCGCATCATCAACGAGCCGACCGCCGCGGCCCTGGCCTACGGCCTGGACAACGGCAAGACCCAGACCGTCATGGTCTACGACCTGGGCGGCGGCACTTTTGACGTATCCCTGATCCAAATCGGCGATGGCATCGTGCAGGTGCTTTCCACCTGCGGCGATAACTACCTCGGCGGCGACGACTTCGATGCCCGCATCGTGAATTGGCTGGCGGACAACTTCAAGGCTGCCCACGGTGTGGACCTGACCACCGACCGCGTGGCCATGCAGCGCCTGCGGGAGGAAGCCGAAAAGGCGAAGAAAGAGCTTTCCACCGCCACCCAGACCGAGCTGAACCTGCCGTTCATCACCACCGGGCCGGAGGGCGCACTGCACCTGCAGGCCACCCTGACCCGCGCCAAGTTTGAGGAGCTGTGCGCCGACCTCATCGAGCGGACCTCCCTGCCCGTGCGCAACGCCCTGAGCGACGCCCACCTGACCGCCAGCGACCTGGACCAGGTGCTGCTGGTGGGCGGCTCTACCCGCATCCCGGCCGTGCAGGCCAAAGTTATGCGGATGACCGCGCTGGAACCGTCCAAATCCCTGAACCCCGACGAGTGCGTGGCCCTGGGCGCCGCCGTGCAGGCAGGCCGCCTGGGCGGCGAGGCGCTGACCGGCGCAGGCGAGGATCTGCTGCTGATGGACGTGACCCCGCTGACCCTCTCCATCGAGACGCTGGGCGGCGTAGCTACGCACTTGATCGAGCGCAACGCCACCATTCCCACCCGCTTCAGCAAGGTGTTCACCACGGCCGCGCCGTTCCAGAGCACCGTAGAAATCAAAGTATTGCAGGGCGAGCGGGAGTTTGCCAAGGACAATAAGCTGCTGGGTACCTTCACGCTGCGGGGCATCAAGCGTGCCTGGGCGGGCGTGCCCAAAATCGAGGTGACCTTTGACCTTGACGCCAACGGCATCGTCAAGGTCAGCGCCCGCGACATGGACACCGGCAAGGAGCAGGGCATTACGATCACCGGTTCCTCGAACCTGAGCGAGGACGAGATCCAGAAAGCCATGCGCAACGCCGCCGCTTTTGCGGGCCAGGACCAGGAACGCAAGGCTGCGCTGGAAGCCTTTAATGCGGCGGAAGCTGCGCTGTATCGCGTAAATACCGCCCTGGGCAGCAAGGCGGGCAAGGCCCTGGACCGGGATACCCGCAGCAAAATCAAGGACGCCGTGCGCGCACTGGAAAAGGAACTGCGCCACAAAAAGGCCGACAAGCTCACCACCGCTGACGTCCAATCCCTCAACGCCGCCCGCGAAGCCCTCTCCGCGATTGCAACGCCGCTGGTGACCCAGTGGGAGAGCGAGAAAGGCTGAACGAAGATTTTATTCCTTCTTTGAAAAGAAGGAACCGAAGAAACTTTAAATATAAATAACAAAAATATGATCCAACTTTGTTTCGGCGATTCCGTCAAAGGCACACTCACCTGCGCCCCGCATATCGGCAATACGATCGGCGGCGCCACAGCGGTGATAATTTCAACAGATAAACCGCTGGATACCCCGCTGCAAAAGGCCGCCTTTGCCGTCTACCGCACCCTGGCCGCACCTTTTTATAAACGCCGCGCCCAAAAGCAGGAGGCCCGCCGCCGTGCCGAGGCCGTCCCTGTGGACTATGAATCTAACGACGTGATAGCCCTGCTGGGCGACCTGAACGAAGGCCCCATCGCGGGCGACCTGATGAGTGAAGCACGCAAAGAGGTCGTGCGGGCATGGCTCTGCTTCTCCCCGCACGGCGACACAGCCGGAACGGATGCCGACGTGGAGCCGTACTGGCAGGCCTGCCAAAAAGACCTGCAAACCCTGCTGACCCGCGCCCACACAGGCGAGCCGGTGCGTATCTGGTACGACCACACCCCTGCCAGCCTCTGCGGCCTGCACGCCGCTGCGGCCCTGCTGGAAGATGCCCCCTGCCAAATCACGGTGGTAGAGACCCCGGAGCTTGAGACAAAAAACGGCGTGACCCGCCGTGCCGCCCTGGGTGAGCGCGGCCCCACCGAGATGGGCGCACTGTTACAGTACGAGCGTCCCCTGCCAGACACCGACCGCCACGCCCTTGCCGCCCGCTGGCGCAGCCTGCAAGCGGAAAACGCTCCGCTTCGCGCCGAGCAAAACCACCGCTTGACCAGCGTCCCCGCCGGTTTCTACGATGCCATGATTTTAAGCGAAGCTCCTGCGAATGAAATTATGGTGGCACAACTCATCGGAAAAGTGCTGGCAGAATGCCGCCTGGGCATCAGCGACCAGCTCATCTACCGCCGCATCGAACACCTGAAACGATCCGGCAAATTCCTCTCCGTCCAACCCAGCCCCGCCCCTTACCAGGAAATCATCCGCAGGGCGTAACTTACCGCCAATTTTTTTTTGCAAATACAAAAGCTCCCTGCTCTTTAGCGGGGCGTTCGTAAGACAGTTAACGGAGCGTATCGGTGCAGATTCGCTCCGTTTCTTTATGCTAATATGACATATGGCACAGTTGCCGGCAGCCCCCTTGGCTCTCCCTCTGGGAGAGCTGTCACCGAAGGTGACTGAGAGGGTCTTACAGGCGTTTTTGAATGGTGATATCAATTTGTGTGCACACGCCGCAAAAATCCATATCAACATCTCGGTTGGAAAAACGCAGAACCTCCAATCCAAGCGCTGTCAAAAATGCGGAACGCTCAGAATCATAGGCCATCCCCTGAGGCTCATAGTGTTGAGAACCATCCAATTCAATAACTAACTTGGCAGAAGCACAATAAAAGTCTACGATAAATCTCCCGATGATTCGCTGTTTATAAATTTTCACCGGATATTTGCGGAGGAAAAGATACCATAGCTTTCGTTCGTGGGGTGTCATCTCACTGCGTAACCGCCGGGCGTTTTCCAGTTGACTGTTGTCCTTTGGTATGGTCATGTTTTTCCCTCTCAGTCGGCTGCGCCGACAGCTCTCCCAAAGGGAGAGCTAGGTTCCGCGCGTAATGCACTACACCGAACGGTGTATAGAAGTGCGCCCTTGTTATCTGTTCGACAAACCGGAAGTTATCTTTTTCCTAATGGCAATGCTATTAAATTTCCCAATAATGCAATAACAGCATATCCAACTACATAAACCCATGCACTTGAGTTATAAAATATAAATATAGATGGCGCAAACATTATTGCTACAATCAAAATATACCAGAAGTTAAAACCATTCCTAATCCCATAAAAAACAGAGGTTATTAAACATATTAGAGGAATAATTACTAACATAACAATCATTGCACTTCCTGTGTTTTTTATAAACCAAGGAACGATATAAAAATCTATCAGCAACAGTAGGTAGAAAACCATGTTCTTTTTTAATTTATCCATCATATCATCATCCTTTCAAATTTCGATTTGCAGGTCTGTTCGGCTCCATATTATCATATGGCCGGATAAACTACAAGAACAGCCACAGCAGTGCAAGCTGCTGTGGCTGTTCGCTGCCTTACGAACACCGCCCATTCGGGCAGGGAGTTTTGTTTTAGTGGTTCTTATAATAATTGATCAGGCAGCCATCGGCCAAGATCTGTCTCTCGGCGTCGGTCATGGCGCCCAGGCGGACCCTGAACTCTACCAGGCCGCCGTCGGGCTTGACGGCGATGGCCGTCATCTCATCGGCGGCTTCCAGCAGGGCCTTGCGGATGCCGGGCAGGTAGACATAGTCGCCGTTGTCCAGCACGTTGGGGGTGTCCAGCAGGAAGGGCAGCATGCCCCAGTTGATGCAGTTGGAGCGGTAGCGCTTGGTGGCGTACTCGCAGGCAAAGTTGGCGGCGCCGCCCAGCACGCGCTGGCAGCTGGCGGCCTGTTCACGGGCGGAGCCATCGCCGGGCTTGTTGGCAAAAATGGCCGAGCCAATGTTGGTGTGGGCTGCGTCCGGGTGGTAGCCAAGCGCCTTGACCTGGGCGTAAACCACCGTAATTTCATCGGGCACCTCGCCCGCCAGGCGCTCGTTATCCAAAGCCTTCACGGCCTTAGCGTTAGGCACGTAGGCGGGGTCCTTGCGGGAGAGGGTGAACTCCGCCAAACGCAGCGGGTTAGAGCGGAATGACGAAGTCTCGCCCGAGGGGATCAACTCGTCGGTGGTGGTGACGGGGTCGGTGATGTAGCTGACGATCTTGACCAGCAGGTCGTCGGACAGGGCGGGCTGCTCGGGCCAATCCTTGATGTTGGGGCCGAACTTCAGCTCGTAGTCCGGCTCCGGGTAGCCCCAGCCATTGTAGACGCGCTTGTCGTAAACGCCCTGGTCAAAGTGGTAGTCCGGGGTGGTGTACTCCACGTCGGTCAGCTCGCTGGCGGCGGTCAGGTAGCCGCCGTTGGCGGCGGTGGCGGCGATGGACCGGGCGTCCATCAGAGCCACCGCGCTGATCTGCCCCTCGCCGGGCTTGGAGCCCTCGCGGTTGGGGAAGTTGCGGGTGGTGTGGCGGATGGAGAACTCGCCGTTGGCGGGGGTATCGCCTGCGCCGAAGCAGGGACCGCAGAAGCACTCGCGGAAAATGCCGCCTGCGGAAACAATATCCGCTACCGTGCCGTTTTTGACCAGCTCCAGATAGGTGGGCATGCTGTCCGGGTAGACGCTGAATTTGAACTCACCGTTGCCGCAGCTCTTGCCGCGGATGATGTCCGCTACCGCGCAGATGTTTTCATAGGTGCCGCCGGAACAGCCAGCGACGACGCCCTGCTCCACGTAGATGCGGCCATCGGGGCAGATCTTGCCCACCAGATCCATGTGGACCTTGCCGCCCAGCTGCTTGTTGGCCTGGTCCTCGGCCGCCTGCAGAATCTCTTTGGCGTTGGCTTTCAGCTCGCGGATGGGGTAGGCATAGCTGGGGTGCATCGGCAGCGCGATCATGCACTCGACGGTGGAGAGGTCCAGCTCGATGCAGCCGTCATAGTAGGCCACGTCGGCGGGTTTCAGCTCTTGGTAGGCTTCGGGGCGATTGTGCTGCACGAAATATTCTTTCGTCACATCGTCGGTCTGCCAGATGGAGGACCAGCAGGTGGTCTCGGTTGTCATGACGTCGATGCCGTTGCGGTAGTCAGCGGAGAGGTTGGCCACACCGGGGCCGACGAACTCCATGACCTTGTTTTTCACGTAGCCGTTGGCGTAGGTGGCAGCCACCAGCGCCAGCGCCACATCGTGGGGGCCGACGCCGGGGTTGGGCTTGCCGGTCAGGTAGATGGCCACCACGCCGGGGTAGGCCATATCGTAGGTGCGGCCCACCAGCTGCTTGGCCAGCTCACCGCCGCCCTCGCCCACAGCCATGGTGCCCAGGGCGCCGTAGCGGGTGTGGGAATCAGAGCCTAAGATCATGCGGCCGCAGCCGGACATCATTTCCCGGTTATAGCTGTGGATGACGGCCATGTTCGGCGGAACGTAGATGCCGCCGTATTTGTGGGCGGCGGAGAGGGCGAACTGGTGGTCGTCCTCGTTGATGGTGCCGCCGACGGCGCACAGGCTGTTGTGGCAGTTGGTCATGACGTAGGGCAGCGGGAATTCCTTCATGCCGGAGGCGCGGGCCGTCTGGATGATGCCGACATAGGTGATGTCGTGGCTGGTCATCGAGTCGAACTTCATGCGCAGGTCCTGCATGGAATCGCCGGTGTTATGTGCTTTTAAGATGCCGTAGGCGATGGTGCCCTGCTTGGCCTGCTCCTGCGTGAAGCCTGCCGGGGCTTCGGCCTGTGGCACGCCGTGGACGAGGTATACGCCGGTATCGTGCAGTTTCATAGGCTTCTCTCCTTGCCTTTCATTTTAAAAAATCACAGCCGGGCGATAACGGCCTGGGTAAATTTCTTGGTGCCGGCCGTGCCGCCGATGTCAGCGGTGATGACCTTGCCCTCGGCCACCTGGGCCTGGATGGCGGCGTTGAGCTTGTCGGCCTTGTCGGTCATACCCAGGTCGTTCAGCATCATGGCAAAGGCCATCAGGATGGCGCTGGGGTTGGCCTTGTCCTGGCCTGCAATGTCGGGGGCGGAGCCGTGGACAGCCTCATAAATGCGCGTTTTATCTCCGATGTTGGCGCTGGGCGCGAAGCCCAGGCCACCCACCAGACCGGCGCACAGGTCGCTGATGATGTCACCGTAGAGGTTGGGGGCGACCAGCACGTCGAACTGCTCAGGGCGCTGCACCAGCTTCATGCACAGGGCATCGATGATGCAGTCGTTGGCCTCGATGTCGTGGTAATCCTCGGCCACTTCGCGGAAGGTGCGCAGAAACAGGCCGTCGGTCAGCTTCATGATGTTGGCTTTGTGCACAGCGGTGACCTTTTTGCGGCCGTTTTTCCGGGCGTAGTCAAAGGCAAAGCGGCAGATCTTCTCGCAGGCCGGGCGGGTGATGAGCTTGACGCCGTTGGCGATGTCGTCGGTGAGCATGTACTCGATGCCCTTATACAGGTCCTCGGTATTCTCGCGCACGATGACGAGGTCAACGTTCTCAAAACGGGTAGGTACGCCCGGCAGCGTGTGCACAGGGCGCAGGTTGGCGTAGGTGGCAAAGCGCTGGCGCAGCTGCACATTGATGCTGCGGAAGCCCTTGCCGATGGGCGTAGCCGTAGGGCCTTTCAGTGCCCAGCCGCACGCCTCGATGGCGTCCAGCGTGCCGGGGGCGATCAGCTCGCCGCTGGCTTCGGCGTACTCGGCACCGGCCTCACACTCCTGCCATTCAATGCCGGTGTTCAGTGCGGCCGAGACAGCACGCACGCTTTCGGCGATCTCGCGGCCAATTCCATCGCCTGGGATCAGTACTGCTTTCATAAAAATACGTTCCCCTTCCCTGTGCTTTTTGAAAGGCTCCCTGCACAAGGGGGCCTTACGCAGCGAAAATGCTGCAATATACTACAACTATATCTGCTTTGGGCCGGTTTGTCAACGCGGTTTTTTATACAGGCCGTGTCAAAACGCCTATCAACTTAATAAAATAAAGCCGTACTTTGGCTATTGTGGTAATATTTTAAGTTTTTCTTGACGAAACTCCAAGGATGTTATATTATTGTAGCAATCACCCACGCGGTGGGTGCCTGCGGTGCAGGAATTGGAAATTTGTGTGCGTGTATAAATATGCAAGTAGAGAGGGGTCTGCCGATGTATTACCCGGACGTACCGGCACTGGAGCCGGAAGAACTGGAACTGCTCTGCCATGAATATGTAGAGCATAATGCCACGCTGGACCCGCATTTGGCGGACCAGATGGGCGTCAAGCGTGGCCTGCGCAACCTGGACGGCACCGGTGTGCTGGCCGGTATCACCAACGTGTCCAACGTTGTTGGCTATGACAAAAAGGAAGACGGCACCATCGTGCCCATCCCCGGCCGCCTGATCTACCGCGGCATCGATTTGGATGCCCTGGCCGCCGAGGCCGACGCCAGCGACCGCTTTATGTTTGAGGAAGTGGTCTGGCTGCTGCTGTTCGGCTCTCTGCCCACACGGGACCAGTATGCCAAGTTCCGCAAACTGCTGGAGAACCACCGCGAACTGCCCCGTGGCTTTGCCGACGATATGATCTTGAACTCGCCTTCGCCCAACCTGATGAACAAGATGGCGCGAAGCGTGCTGGCCATGTACAGCTACGATGAACACGCCGAGGACCTGAGCCTGCCCAACATCCTGCGGCAGAGCATCAACCTGATCGCCGAGCTGCCCACCATGATGGTGAACGCTTACCAGATCAAGCGCCGCGTCTACGACCGCAACAGCATGTACTTCCACCTGCCCACCGAGGGACAGAGCACGGCCGAACATATCCTGTCCACCTACCGTGCCGACCAGAAGTTCACCCACGAGGAAGCCCGCCTGCTGGACCTGTGTCTGCTGGTGCATGCGGACCACGGCGGCGGTAACTGCTCGACCTTTACCTGCCGCGTGCTGTCCAGTTCCGGCACCGACACCTACGCAGCCATCTCGGCGGCCATCGGCGCGCTGAAAGGCCCCAAGCACGGCGGAGCCAACCTGAAGGTCATGCACCAGCTGGACTACATTTTGGAAAATGTGGAGGACCCCACCAACGACGACGAGGTGCGGGAGTTCCTGCGCAAGATCATCCGCAAAGAGCGCGGCGACGGCAGCGGCCTGATCTACGGCATGGGCCACGCCGTGTACACCCTGAGCGACCCGCGTGCCCAAATTTTGAAAACACACGCCAAGAGCCTGGCCTACAAAAAAGGCTACGACGAGGAGTACGAGATGCTGTGCAGCATCGAGCGCCTGGCCCCCCAGGTATTTGCCGAGGAAAAGCACGGCCCCAAAAAGGTCTGTGCCAATGTGGACCTGTTCAGCGGCCTGATCTACCGCATGCTGGGCATCAGCGAGGATCTGTTCACCCCGCTGTTCGCCATTGCCCGTGTACCCGGCTGGTGTGCCCACCGCGTGGAAGAGGTGGAGTTCGCCAACCGCATCATCCGCCCCGCGTACAAGTATGTCGGCCAGCCGCTGGATTACCTGCCGCTGGAAGAACGGTAATTTATACAAAAAAAGCGAGTACCCGTTTTCTTTCGGGTACTCGCTTTTTATTGTTACTGCGCATGTTTGTAGGGGCGGATGCAAGCATCCGCCCCTACAGAACACTCACACAAACACCACCTGCACCAGCACCATATACAGTGCCGTCCCGGCGGCAATACTTAATAAGGTATTCTTTTTCCAGCAATGCAAACCCACCACCGCGGCGGCAGCGATCAGTTCCGGCAGGCCGTGGGTAGGGCCGAGTAAGTCCACGCCCCGCAGGCAGTAGACCACCAGCATAGCCATAATGGCGCAGGGCAGCACCCCGGCCAGGTAGGTGATGAACCGGGGCGTGGGCTGCCCGCCACCAAACACCAGAAACGGCAGAAACCGAATCAGCATCGTGACAGCAGCCACCACGGCCACTAACGCCATACCGTGAAGATCAATCGACATGGGTGGCTTCCTCCTTTTGCGCACGTTTTTCCATGGGGCCGCGCAGCAGTGTCAGTGCCGCCGTGATGCCCAGCATGGACGGGATCAGGAAGTTGCTGCTGCCGAAAATGACCAGGCAGATCAGCGAAACACCCAGCCCCACCAGCGCGGGGGTGTGGTCCTTGCCGGCGCACCACTGCTCCACCATGACCACAAGGAACAGCGCGGTCATCGAAAAGTCGATGCCTGTGGTATCAAAGGGGATGATGCTGCCCAGCAGCGTGCCGGTCACGCTGCCCGCCACCCAATAAATTTGGTCGAACAGCGAAGCAAACAGATAGTAACGGTTCTGGTCCACGCCCTCGGGCACATCGCCGCTGCATACTACCGAATACGTCTCGTCGGTGAGGGCAAAAATCAGGTACGGCTTTGCTGCGCCGGTGTTTTTATAGCGCTGCAGCATCGAAATGCCGTAAAACAGGTGGCGGGCATTGACCATCAGGGTCATCAGCGCCGCCGAGATGAGCGATGCGCCGCCTGCTAATAGATCTATGGTAACGTACTGCATGCTGCCCGCGTAGATCAGGGTGCTCATGGCCAGGGACCAGCCCACGCCATACCCCTTGCTTTGCAGCAGCACGCCAAAACCCAGCCCCAGCACGAGGTAACCCGCCATAATGGGCAAGGTACGCGCAAACGCGTAGCGGAGTGTTTTCATCATTTCCCCTTTAGCCTACTGAAGTGCTAGGTTAGTATAACATAGTTTTTGCACTTTAGCAAGTAAGGGACGCTTTGCCAATGCGCCAGGCGCGGGAGGATGCTTATGGCAACACCGCACAATTCCCGCCTAACGGCTTAAGCACCGCTCCGGCGGCTGCGGCACGGCATCTGCGTTGCCAAAATGCTCGATAATACACAAAGTATTATCTGCGCTTTTGGCTTAGCAGCTGCCGCACCTCGCTCGCCGTATCGGCACTTAGAATTATGCGGTATTGCCTTATCCCTTTTTTATTGCCCCGCTCTCAGCGTTCTGCGCCGAAACTCTGTCGGCCCGCATCCATACAACTGCCGGAAGGAACGGGCAAAATAGCTGGAATCCTCGAAGCCGCATTGGGCGGCGATGGCGGTCACCTGCAGGGTGGTGCCGCACAGCAGCTCGGCGGCGCGCTGCAGGCGCTGGCCGCGCAGGTACTGGTTGGGCGTGGTGCCGATCATATCATGGAAGCACCGCAGGCACTCGCTGGGGCTGATGGACGCGCTGGCAGCGATCTGCTCCACGGTCAGGTCCTCGGCGTAGTGGGTCTGCACAAATTGCAGCATCGTTTTAATGCGGTCGGCGCTGCGCAGCGCCTTTTTGGGCACGGCGCGTGTGGCGGGGGCGCGGGTAACCAGCAGGTACATCATCTCGGAAAGCGCAGCCCGCGTCTTGAACTCATACCCCGGTATCTCGTTGACCACGGCACGGAACGCCCGCTCCATGCAGTCCATGGCTTCCCGCTGCCAATCCACGCTGCGGCGCAGCACGGCGCAGGGGCGGCTGGGGTCGGTCAGCAGCGGCTGCAGATATTTTTGCCAAAACACGCTGTCCGGGCTGCCGCCCACCAGCCGGGGATGGAATACCACGCTGTGCAGCCGGCAGCGCCCGGCGGCCAGCGGCCAGTCGGCATGCAGCACCCCGGCATTGATGAACAAGCCGTCCCCCTCGGCCAGCGTGTACTTTTCCCCGGCTGCAGCGGCCAGCACGCCGCCCTCGCTGGCAATCAGCAGTTCCAGCTCTTCATGCCAGTGCCAGGGTACGGGGGCGGCTTCCAGATCGTCATGGTAGCAGGCGATGGGAAACGCCGCGGTGCCGTGGACGGTCAGTTCCCGCCCAGCGGAATCGGTCTCGGTATTGCAAGCGGACAAAGCCATGGCAAATCCTCCTTTTTTGGCGAAATAATCCTGCCTATTTGGCGAAATAATACGATACATCCGTCAACTTTGATGATATAATCATAAGGCAAGTAAAAACGCCTGTCAAGGAGAAAATTTTATGGTATCCCTGCTTTTACCCGTAATTTATTTAGCTTTTATCAGCTTGGGCCTGCCGGATGCCCTGCTGGGTGCGGCCTGGCCCAGCATGTACCTGGGCTTGGGCGCGGGCCTGTCCTGGGCGGGCATGATCTCCATGATCATCTCCGCCGGTACAGTAGTGTCCAGCCTGGCCAGCGACGCCCTTACCGCCCGGCTTGGCCCCGGCAGGGTCACGGCCATCAGCGTGGGCACGACGGCCGCAGCGCTGTTTGGCTTTTCCACCTGCACGGCGTTCTGGCAGCTTTGTCTGTGGGCCGTGCCCTACGGCCTGGGCGCGGGCAGCGTGGATGCCGCCCTCAACAACTACGTTGCCCTGCATTACGAGAGCCGCCACATGAGCTGGCTGCACTGCATGTGGGGCCTGGGCGCCAGCGGCGGGCCGGTCATTATGGGCTGGGCGCTGGCCCACAGCAGTTGGCAGAGCGGCTACCGCATTATTTCTGTGCTGCAGGTGGTGCTGACGGCCATCATCATTTTCAGCCTGCCGCTGTGGAAAAAACCGGGCGAGGAGACCGGCGAGGAAATCGCCCGCGAGCACCGCACCCTGCCCCAGCTGATGCGGGTGCCCGGCGTGCCCGAAGTCATGGCGATGTTCGCCTGCTACTCGGTGGTCGAGACTACGGCAGGCATGTGGGCGTCCAGCTATTGCACGCTTCAGCGCGGTATCGACGCTGGTACTGCCGCCAGCTGGGCCAGCCTGTTTTACGTGGGCATCACGGTGGGGCGGTTTTTAAGCGGTTTTATCGCTATGAAACTCAACGACCACCAGATGATCAACCTGGGGTTTGTGCTGGTGGCGCTGGGCATCTTGCCCATTCTGCTGCCGCTGGGCAGCGCTGCGCTGGTGACTGGGCTGGTTACGGTGGGCCTGGGCTGTGCGCCTATTTATCCCAGCATTATCCACGAAACTCCGTTGAATTTCGGCCGCAACTTAAGCATGGCCCTGACCGGCGTGCAGATGGCCGCCGCCTATGTGGGCAATGTGGTGTTCCCGCCGCTGTTCGGGCTGCTGGCGCAGTATATCAGCATCAGCCTGTACCCATGGTATCTGCTGGCCGCACTGGTGCTGATGGCCGTTATGTCCCGCGCCTTGCACCGCAAGACTGCCGCCAAACGTGCCGCCAACGGATATTGAAAAATTTCGATTTTTTGCCAGAGGAAATGCCAGATTTCGCGTTTCTTCTGGCTTTTTTTCGTTTACATCTGTGTTTACATCTACTATAATATAAAATGTAAATTTTTATGCTAGGAGGTGCCCCTATGGAAAAGTGCAGCTTATGCGGCGGCAAAATCGTGAACCATCGGTGCGTGGATTGCGGTATGCCGTACCCGGAAAAACCGCACTACACCCTGCGCAGTGAAACCGCCCACACCCATAACGTCAACGGCGAGGAAGTGCTGCACCGCGTGCGCAGCGCCGCAGGCAAGGATCCCGTCTATACCTGTGATGCCGAGGACGAGCAGGACCGCATCGACCTGGAAGGCGCACGCCCCCACCTGCATGCCCCGGCCCGGCAGCTGAACCAGACGCGCCGTCCGGCCCGGGACAAGCGGCGCGGCGGCTGGCTGGTCACGCTCATCATCTTTGGTCTGGCGCTGCTGCCTATGCTGTTCAACCTGTCCGAGCGAGTATTTTACAGTTTGGCGGACCTGGGCGGACGCAGCAGCTATGCGGAAACCGAAGCGCCCGAAACAAGCCTCAATGCCGAAGCCCCCGCCGTGGATATGACCGGCGTCAACCCCTACGAGGGGATGGACTGGGGCCTGCCCACTGCGGGCGGCGGCTTTGGCTGCATTCTGGAGCCGGGTTACTACACTATCGGCCAGCAGATCCCCGAGGGCGTTTACACCATCACCCCCGATGACGGCAGCTCGCTGACGATGACCCACGACGACGAAGCCCACGACCGCTGGTACCAGACCACCATGCTCAGCTGCCCCGAAGGCGGAGAGCCCGAACTGGTGCTGACCAACGTGCAGCTGGCGGCAGGCGGCACCCTGTGGGTGGAGGGCAGCGGCACCCTGACGCTGGAAAGCGGCAACGCCCAGCTGGACACCCAGGCTGAACCCCAGGGAAACCCGGCGGGCGAGTCTTTCGAGCTGTGCGCCTGGGGAGATGACATTCAAGCCTACACTGTGGGGCAGGAGATCCCGGCGGGTGTGTATGACGTGAACTGGAACCAGGGCAGCGGCTTCCTGGGCTGGGATACACAAAGCTCGTACCACCTGACCTATTACGGCGGGGACGGGTTCAACGGCACGGTCGTTTTCCACAGCCTGCCCTTGACCGAGGGCGACACCCTGACGCTGGAATGCTATTCCAACGAGGATTGCATCCTTTGGCTGACCCCGGTTGCGGAAATTTACGGGTAAAAAAGCAGCATGCCGCTGCAAATGGCCCCCGCTGCGTGACAGAGGGACCGGTTGCGTAAGCAATCCCGCGAAGCGGGTGGAGGAGAGACAAAGAAATTAGCAGCAGCTAAACAGATGGTTTCTCCCTCAGTCTGCGCTTCGCGCAGCCAGCTCCCTTCCAGAGGGAGCCAAAAAGGTTACTTGAGGAGTATCTATGGTTTTCAATTCGGCACAATTTTTGTTGTTTCTGCCGTTGGCGGCGCTGGGGTATTTTGCGGTGCCCCAAAAGGCCCGGCGGCCCTGGCTGCTGCTGGCCTGCTATTTCTTCTATTTCTGCTGGAACCCGGCCCATGTCCCGGTGCTGGCTTTTGTTACCGCCGTAGGCTATCTCGGCGGCCGCCTGCTGGAGGGCAAGCCCCGCAAGGGTGTGCTGGCGGCAGGCATCCTGCTGGCCTTGGCCCCGCTGATCGGGTTCAAATATCTAGGCTTTCTCACCAAATCCGTGCTGTCGGTGCTGGCGCATCTGGGCGTGCAGATTGCTCCGCCTGCGTTCGACTTCCTGCTGCCCATGGGCATCTCCTTTTACACGCTACAGGCTGTGGGCTACCTGGTGGATACCTACCGGGGCGAAAAGGCCGAGCATAATTTGCTGGATTTTGCGTTGTTTGTCGGTTTCTTCCCGCAGATGGTCTCCGGCCCCATCAGCCGGGGCAACAGGCTTTTGCCCCAGCTTTCGGCGGCCAAGCGCCCCGCCTTTGACGATCTGCGGGACGGTGTGCTGCTGCTGATCTGGGGTTACTTCCTTAAAATCGTGGTGGCGGACCGCGCCGCGCTGTTTGTGGCGGCAGTCTATGCACCGGAAAGCGAGTACGAGGGCTGGTTTTACATCGTGGCCACGCTGCTGTTCTGCCTGCAGCTCTACGGCGATTTCAGCGGCTGCTCGGTCATGGCTATGGGCACGGCCAAGATCTTGGGCATCGACCTCATCGACAACTTCAATGCGCCCTATTTTTCCCAATCTATCGCTGAATTCTGGCGGCGGTGGCATATTTCGCTGTCCACCTGGTTCCGGGATTATCTCTACATCCCCCTGGGCGGCAACCGCAAGGGCACGCTGCGCAAATATCTAAACGTGCTGGTCACCTTTGCCGTCAGCGGCCTGTGGCACGGTGCCCAGTGGAACTATATGGCCTGGGGCCTGCTGAACGGTCTGTACCAGGTCATCGGCGCGGCGCTGATGCCGCTGCGCACGGCAGTGGTGCGCGCGCTGCACATCGACCCCAAGTCCCGCCCCCACAAGCTGCTGCGGGTGGTGGTCACTTTTGTGCTGTTCAGCTCCACGATGGTGTTCTTCCGCGCTTACCGCCTGATGGATGCGGTGCGCATCTTCATCAGCATGCTGACCGTACATAACTTTGAGATCTTCACCGATGGTTCGATCTTTGCCTGCGGCATCGACGCCTTTAACTTTGCGCTGCTGGGCATCTATGTGCTGGTCATCTTTGCCGCCGATGTCTGCAAGTACAGGCGGATAAAAGTGCGCTCTGTCATCGAAAAGCAGCACTGGCTCTGTCAGGTGGCCGTGGTGGCGCTGGGCGTGCTGACGGTGCTGCTGCTGGGTGTTTACGGCCCCGGCTTCGAGGCATCCAATTTCATCTATTCGCAGTTTTAAGGGAGGGGAGCAGAAAGTATGGCTAAAAAATTGGCAGCGATCCTGCTCTGCGTGGTGCTCATCTTCGTCGGTGTGCTGGCGCTGGGGCATCTGACCCGGCCCCTGGGCGACGATGTGGCCATCGCCAACGTGGAAAACTTCCACAAACTGCCGGAAAATTCCATCGACGTCATCGTTTACGGTTCCAGCCATGCCTGGCGCAACGTGAACGCCGACGAGATGTACGACAAGTACGGCATCGGCGCCTACAATTACGCCGCCAATTGGCAGCACCTGGACACCACCTGGCTGTTTGTCCACGACTCGCTGGCGACCCAGACGCCCAAGGTGGCGCTGATCGAGGGCATGCACATCAACAGCAACGAGTTTGACACCGACATGGACGGCGAGATCTACTACACAACGCCCATCCCGGAGTCGAAATACAAGCGTGCCTACCTGAAAATGTGCTTTGAAAATCATATAGAGCGGTACATTTCCTACTATTTCCCGCTGGTGGCCTATCATGAAAATAAAAACGCCCTGACGGCGGAAAGCTTCGGCAGGACGTCTAACAGTATCGATTTTATGGACACGATGGGCTTCTACCCCCGCGACGGCGTGTTCGTGGCCGACGTCAAGGATTGGACCGAGATGGAGAATTGGGTCATCGGAGACCGCTCTCTGGAGCTGATGGACGACATGGTGGCGGCCCTGCAGGAAAAAGGCTGCCAGGTGGTGTTCTGGGTGGCCCCCTGGTCCACCGAGGAGTACCAGTATTTCAACGTGCTGCAGGAATATTGCGAGGAGCACAACTGCGGCTACCTCAACATGTTTGAGCACATGGAGGACGCCGGCATCAGCGCCGAGACGGATTTCTGCGACCCGCACCACCTGAACGTAAGCGGCGCCACCAAAATGGCGGATTATCTGGGCGCCTATTTAAAGGAAAACTACGACCTGACCGATTGGCGGGAGGTACCCGGCAATTTGTGGGAGAATCATAGCTAACGCTGCGGTTTGTTTTGTTGGTTTTAATATGCAGCCTGACCGGCCCTGCCTACCTTGCGGCAGGGCCTTTTTCAACGGCAAGATGCCGTAATAAAAAAGAGGGACCGCATGGTGGTCCCCCTTGGCAGCATGAACTTATAAATCAAAAATTAAAAGTAGCACTTAATCTGGAACTTATCTGCCGGGGCAGCCTCCTCAACCACCAGCTTCTCATGGTTGAAATCAAACTTCACGCTCTTGCAGTCGTCGGTGTTGCGGGTCAGGCGCAGCAGCTGGTCTACGCGCTTCTGCTCGTCTTTGGTGTAGAACAGGTAGCTTGCGCCCTGCTTGCGGGCGCGGCCCGTGCGGCCAATGCGGTGGGTGTAGTGCTCGTTTTCCTCAGGCACGTCGTAGTTGATGACGGCGTCCACGTCCGAAACATCAATGCCACGGGCGGCCACGTCGGTGGCCACCAGCACGCTGATCTCACCGGCCTTGAACCGCGTCATAATGCGGTTGCGCTCTGCCTGGGACAGGTCGCCGTGCAGGCAGTCCACGTTAAAGTTCAGGCGCGCCAGCTGGTTGGCCAGCATGCCGGTATTGTACTTGGTGTTGCAGAAGATCATCACCCGCTTGTACCCCTCGCTGATGATGATCTGCGCGGCGTCGGCCAGCTTGTCGCGGCCGGTGGTCAGCAGTTTATATTGGGCAATTTTCGGGCTGGAATCTTCCACCGGCTGTACGCTGACCTCGGCGGCGTTGTGCTGGTACAGCCAGCCGATGTCCAGCACCTCGCGGCTGATAGTGGCTGAGAACATCGAAAGGCTCTTGCGGTTCTTCATTGTGTCGATGATCTGCTTGACATCCTTGTAGAAGCCCATGTTCAGCATCTCGTCGGCCTCGTCCAGCACGATGGTCTCCACGTGGGAAACATCAATGGCGTGGTGGCGATAGTGGTCCATCAGGCGGCCGGGGGTGGCGACTACGATCTGGCAGCCCGCTTTCAGCTGGCGCTGCTGCTTGTCCAGCCCGGCGCCGCCGTATACGCAGACGATCTTGATGTCCGGCAGGAACTGCGCCAGGTTTTGCAGGTCCTGGGCGATCTGCTGGGCCAGCTCGCGGGTGGGGCTCAGGATGACAGCCTGGGGCTTCAGGCTGGCGGGGTCCACCTTGGACAGGATGGGGATGCCGAACGCCACGGTTTTGCCGGTGCCGGTGGGGGCCTTGGCAATCATATCGTGGCCGTCCAGCATCAGCGGGATGGCCTTCTCCTGGATCTCGGTCATTTCGGTAAAGCCCATGGCCTGCGTAGCCTGCAGGATCTCGGGCGCAACGCGGGTAAGTTCCGTAAACTGCATGTTTGTACTGCCTTTCGTCTGTTTTACACTTATCTTTTATTATAACAGGCTTTGCAATGCGCCGCAAGATGGGGACACGCAAAAAGGCCTCCGCCGGGAGCAATGTCACTCAGTTAAACAAACAAATCCCTCTATACCTACGCAAGAAGTGGTATAGAGGGATTTGTTCTTCTAAATATTTGACAACAGACGCAGAATGGGCGGCTTCTTTGCAAAGCTCACCATGTACAATTCCTGTCAAATGATTACCCAGCCCGCAGAATCTTTGGTGGGTAATTCTGCGGGTTGGTTTCTGTTTCTTTTTGGCGCTAATTAAGCGGCATTGGCCGAAGCTGCGCTTTTTTGTTGCCTTATGCTTCTTACACGCTCAGCCGGTCGATCTCCGCCAGTTCCTCGGCGGTAAAGCCGGTGTTTTCCACGGCCTTGATGTTGTCCAAGATCTGGCTCGGGCGGGAGGCGCCGACCAGCACGCTGGTGATCTCCTCTTTTGCCAGCAGCCAGGCCAGCGCCATCTCGGCCAACGTCTGGCCGCGGGCAGCGGCCAGGTCGTTCAGCTTGGCAATGCGGCCCAGCAGTTCGGGCGTCAGGTCGCTTTCCTTTAAAAAGCGGCCGTCGGTATGCACGCGGCTGTCAGCCGGGATGCCATGCAGGTAGCGGTCGGTCAGGCGGCCCTGGGCCAGCGGGCTAAAGGTGATGATGCCCTTGCCCAGCTTGGCGGCAGTCTCTTTCAGGCCGTTTTTCTCCACCGTGCGGTCCAGGATGGAGTAGCGATTCTGGTTGATGACAAACGGCACATGCAGCTTGTCCAGAATGGCGGCGGCCTTTTCCAGCGTGGGGCCGTCATAATTGGACAAGCCTGCATACAGTGCCTTGCCGCTGCGCACGGCCTGGGCCAGTGCGCCCATCGTCTCCTCCAACGGGGTCTTGGGGTCCATGCGGTGGTGGTAGAAAATATCCACGTAGTCCAGCCCCATGCGGCGCAGGCTTTGATCCAGGCTGGCCAGCAGGTACTTGCGGCTGCCCCAATCGCCGTAGGGGCCGTCCCACATCGTGTATCCCGCCTTGGTGGAGATGATCAGCTCGTCGCGGTAGGGCATCAGGTCGTCCCGCAAAATTTTGCCAAAGTTGGTCTCGGCCGCGCCCGGTTCCGGGCCGTAGTTGTTGGCCAGGTCAAAGTGGGTGATGCCGTGGTCAAAGGCGGTACGGCAGAGCGCCCGCATGTTCTCGTAGGGCGCAGTATCGCCAAAATTGTGCCACAACCCCAGCGAGACGGCAGGCAGCAGCAGTCCGCTGCTGCCGCAGCGGCGGTAGGGCAGGACAGTGTAACGGCTTTGGTCAGCTTGATACATGGTAGAGGACCTCCCTAAATCAATTTATGGTATGCCACTATTCAATCTCTTTTGCGGCGTCATTGCCATGGTTTTTTTCATCATGGCCTAACCCCTGCACCCAATCGATGAGCAGGCTGGAGACCGTTACCGTCACCAGCGAAAACGCAATGCGCCGCGCCGGGATGTAAGAGAGCGATGCGCCCAGCACGACCAGATCGGTAAACAGGTACGACCGCGCCAGCTTCCACCCGGTCAGCTGGTGGATGACAAGCGCCAGGGCATCGTCGCCGCCGCTGGAGCCGCCCTGCCGCACGATGATCCCCACGCCGATGCCCACAAACACGCCGCCCAGCAGCGCCGCTACCAGCGGCCAGGGCGTCATGTCGGGCAGCATGGGCGGGAAACTCTCCCACAGGCGGTAGAACCCGGCCAGACTCACGCTGGCCACGGCGGCGGTCAGGATGAAATCCAGCCCCAGGAACTTGAACGCCAGCGCATAACAAATAAAATCCAGCAGCGGCGAGGCGATAGATGCCGGGATGCCCAGCCAGTGGTTCATCAGCAGCACCAGGCCGATGACGCCGCCCTCGGTAATGGCGGCGCGCTGGTGGATGTTGTGGATGCCGAAGGACAAAATGGCCGTGCCCAGCACCAGCCAGAACAGCCGTTTCAGCGTGAAATCGGAAACAAATTTTTTGAATGGCTGCATAGTTACCTCACATACAAAGTGCCACCAGTATAACATAGCGGCCTAAAAAAGTCAAAAAGCGGTCAAAAATTTATCAGGCTGCCCCCAAAACCCTTGTAAACGAAGGACTTTTGCGGTATACTGTTGCACGGCGGGCCGCCCGGCCCGTACATTTGCGCTGTACTCCCGAGATGTAGGAGACGGCAGCAGGAGGAAAATTGAATATGAAAAACCGTACCAACGTCCGTTGGCTGACCCAGCTTGCACTGCTGGCGGCCATTTTGCTGGTGATGAACTACACCCCGCTGGGCTACCTGCAGCTCGGGCCGCTGTCGGCTTCGCTGCTGACAGTACCGGTGGCCATCGGCGCTATGACGATGGGCCCCTTGGCCGGTGCCATCCTGGGTGGAATTTTTGGTGCCACCAGCTTTATCCAGATGGTCGAGGGCAAAAGCGCCATGGGCGCTGCTCTGTTCAGCGTCAATCCCTTCGGCGCCTTCGTGGTCAGCTTTGTGGCCCGCGTGCTGGAAGGCCTGTGCGCTGCGCTGATCTTCAACGCCCTGCGCAAGGCCATGCCGAAAAAGGAAAAGCTCTGCTGCGTCATTGGTGCCATCTGCACCCCGGTGCTGAACACTGTGTTCTTCATGGGCTTTCTGGTACTGTTCTTTTATAACTGCGATTACGTGCAGAACCTGGCCCAGACCCTGGGCGCTACCAACGCCTTTATGTTCATCGTGCTGCTGGTGGGCGTGCAGGCCGTCATCGAGTGGCTGATCTGCGGCGTGGTGGCCAGTGCCGTCACCCTGCCGGTGCGCAAGTATCTGAAACTGAACTAAGAACCTATCCCAAGGCATCCCCAAAAACGGGGGTGCCTTTTTTGCACGCAATTCGCCAAACTGCTCCTATAAAAAAGATGTAATTTGGTACTTTGATGGTGCCAGCAAAAGGCGTATGATGTGCCTATACCACAAAACGAGAGGGGATATAGGAAAATGAACGGATACAACCTGATCAAAAAGAAGCCTGTAGTGTGGCTGACGATGGTAGCGGTGCTGATGGCCATGAATGTGGTACTCAGTTCCTTCAGCATCCCGGTGCCGGGCGGACATCTCTACCTGAACGACATCGTCATCTGCACGGCGGCCATCCTGCTGGACCCGCTGGGCGCGTTTATCGTGGGCGGTGTCGGCGCGTTCCTGGGGGATTTCTTCTTCTACCCTGCCCCGATGTTCGTCTCACTGGCGTCCCATGGTCTGGAGGCTGTCGTTGTTTCGCTATGCGCCCACAACCTGTTCAAAGAGAAAAAGGCCCTGGGCGCGGGCATCGGCGTGGTGCTGGGGGCTATTATCATGGTCATTGGCTACACGCTGGGCCGTGCCTTTGTCTACAGCACGCCGGAGTACGCCATCATCAAACTGCCGTTTGAAATTTTGCAGGCTGGCATCGGCGCTGTGATGGGCATGGTCCTCTGCTTCTCCCGCAACCTCGCCCAGCGCTTTGAAAAGATCTGCGCGTAACTTTCTTAGGGCAATACCGCACAATTCCCGCCTGACGGCTTAAGCACCGCTCCGGCGGCTGCGGCACGGCATCTGCGTTGCCA
>ERZ856578.2594-NODE-2594-length-29424-cov-4.407980_pt1 | contig 29424 bp, 20 predicted proteins | sample MGYA00514384_ERZ856578 | MGnify/ENA primary metagenome ERZ856578 (study PRJEB29103, sample SAMN06111958) | human gut metagenome | biome: human gut; feature: ankylosing spondylitis patient; material: healthy_person | host: Homo sapiens | place: China:Hangzhou... | reverse complement strand
CGGGCAGAACGTGGAGCTGGTGATGGACGGCCGCCATGTGGGTAACTACTACCTCTGCGAGCAGATAAAGATTGGCGTGCTGGATCTCTCTTACCTGACAAAAGACCAGGCCCTGGACGGTTCCGCCGGGGCCGCGGTATATCAGGATCAGGCCTTCGACAACAGTAAACTCAAGCTGTCCTGCGTCACCGTGGACGGGAAGGACTGGCTCAAATACGAGTATGGCGCCTGGTTCAACGGCTTGCTCGTGGATTTGAATACCGCGAAAGGGCAAGACCCCGCCAAAGGCGTTACCGATTGGACGGGCGCCACGATGGTCTGGTTTTATGTGGATGCCGAAAACGGGGCCACACTGGACCTGCAGCTGCGGGCCGTCAAAGGCGAGGACACCGGGTTCTTCTCCAGCAAGAACGCGGGCGTGAAATACTACTATCAGGACCAGCACGGCAATGTCCCCGTGACCCTGGCCGACGACAACAATGACTGGGGCCATATTTCCCTGGCCGAAGGCTATGAAGGCTGGGTCGGCGTGGAGCTGGCGAATTTTGCCTGCGGTTCCGGCCATTTGACCGATCAGAACCTCAGCAGCTATCTGGGCAACGTCACAGGCGTCGGCTTCTATGCGGAGAAGACGTTTTTGGTGCGCGATATCCGGGTGACCGGCGTGGCCAAGGGCCTGGAAGACCTGAACGAGCCGGTCGTCCCAGCGGACGTGTCGCCCGAGGACGCCAAGCCGGTGGCGGATTTCTCCTATCTGCCCGAAAACCGGGTGCTTACTCTCGCGGACGGCATCGGCGGTGTGCTGGGCGACAGTATGGTTACGTCGGGGGATTTGGCCGTATCCATGAGCATGGCGGACGGCAAAGCCTGGCTGAACTACGAGCGGAACAACACCAACTGGAACGGCGGCATTTATGTGGATCTGCTGAATGCTGCGGCCAAAGGGAAGGCCGTCACCGATTGGACCGGTGCGGAAATCTTCTGGTTCTATGCCCAGACCGAGGCGGACACCTATATCAACGTTGCGGCGGCGGTCGACAACGAGTATTCCGGGGAGGTTCAGGGCTACTTCAACAGCGAGGCGGCCGGGCTTAAGTACTACGTGGAGGAAGACGGCGCGTTTGTGGAGAAGGCCACGACCGAGGACACCTGGAAGCATATCTTCCTTCCCGCGGGATATGACGGCTGGGTCGGCTTCGACCTGTCCCAGATGGTCTGCCGTTCCGGGCATCTGACGGAGCAGGATTTCACGGCCCATCTGGGCGACGTTTACGGCATCGGGTTCTATATGGAAGGCGGGCCTCTCGCGGTGACCGATTTCCGCGCCGACGGCATTGCCCGGGGGCTCGAGCAGGGCCAGGGCGGCGGTAACAGCAGCACCGGTTCCGGTACCGACGGCTCCGGCAGCGGTGGGACGGGCAGCACGGGTTCTGGCACAGGCTCCGACGCTCCCCAAACGGGTGTCCCGTTCGCTGTGCTTCCGGCGATGCTGGTTCTGGCGGCGGGAGCCGGGATGGTGTTCCTTCGCAAATCCAAGGCGGGCGCCCGCTGAAGCGGGCCCACCCTGGTCGGTTCGTGAAAAAATGACCTAAATAAAACATATTTGGGGTGTTGTCAATGAAAAAAGCGTTTCGTTTCGGCGCCGTCCTGTCGGCTTTGGTTATGATGGTGTCGGCACTGACCCCCGCGTCCCTGGCCGCCGGCGATAAGCCGGAAACCGCGGCGCCGGTGGTCGATTTCTCCTATCTGCCGGAGGGGCAGGAGCTCACCCTGGCCAATGATCTCGGCGGTGTTTTGGGTACGCAGATGGTCACGTCCAAGGACCTCGTGGTGTCCAAAGTGAAGGAGGGCGGCGAGGAATGGCTGCTCTATCACCGGAAAACCACCAACTGGAACGGCGGCATCTATCTGGATCTGATCCGCGCCAAGGCTAAAAAGAAGGCCGTGACCAATTGGACCGGCGCGACCACCATCTGGTTTTATGCCAAAGCCACGGGGGATGTCTATCTCAACGTAGCCCTGGCGACGGACAACGAAGATTCCGGGCAGGTGCAGGGATATTTCGACAGCGAGATCGTCGGGGCAAAATACCTGCTGCAGGAAAACGGTGCGTTTGTGGAGAAGACCACCACCGAGGATACCTGGAAGCATATGCTCATCCCTTCGGGCTATGAGGGATGGGTGGGCTTTGACCTCTCCCAGATGAACTGCCGTTCCAACCATCTGAAAGACAAGACCATCGCCGGCCACTACAAGGATATTTTCGGTGTCGGCTTCTACATGGAAGGCGCCGATATCTATATCCGGGATATCCGTGTCTCGGGCGTGACGGCCAAAATCGGGGAGACGGATCCGACCACCACGGCACAGACTCCGGATCCCACCACCACGGCGCCTCCCGCAGTGACTACCACGGCAGGTAATTCGTCCGGTTCGTCCGACGGATCCTCCGACGCGTCCACCTCCGGCAATCCGTCCGGGACGACCGACGGCACAGCCGATGTGGACGGTACGACCGTACCCGCCTCCTCCCCCGACGTCTCCAACGGTCAGGGGGGCGAAGAGGAACAGGGTGGCCTGCCGCTGGCTCTGATCGTCCTTCTCTGCGTCCTGGGCGCCGGAGCGGTTGCGGTCGGCGTGGTCTTCCTGGTCAAATGGCTCAAGGGCAGGGCGCCGCAGGATGGCGGGCCTGACGATGGAGCCGATCAATAAGGGATGGTGGATATGAAGCGTATCCTGGCCCTGGTAACGGTGGTGTTCCTGATGACGGCTTCCCTTCCCCTGTCGGCCGGTGCCGATGCCGGCTTGAGCTTTGCGTCGATTTTCGGTGACGGCATGGTTCTGCAGCAGGGCCGTCCTGTACAGGTTTTCGGTTTCGGCCGGGACGGCGACACGGTGACGGTGACGCTCAAAAAGGGCGATGAAGCCGTGGCGTCCCAGACAGCTGCCGTCAGCGGCGGCCGGTGGAACGCGGCGCTGCCCGCCCAGAGCGGTTCATTCGACGAATACAGCCTGGAAGCCAAGGCCGGCAGCGTGGTCCGGACGGTGGAAAACCTGGTGTTCGGCGAAGTCTGGATAGCGGGCGGCCAATCGAACATGGAATGGACCCTGGCCAAGGCGGCCGAGGCGGCGGACTGGGCGAAAAAGGAGCATACCGGCAAGGTGCGGTTTTTCGTATCCGTCGATTCCGGCAGCGATACGCCCCAGGACGATGCGGCCGGATACTGGCTCACCGCCGTCAGCTGGGACGCCGCACAGCTCTGCTCGGCCATTGGGTACATGTTTGCGTACAATCTCAGCGATACGCTGGGGATTCCGGTCGGGATTGTAAACACAGCTCAGGGCGGCAGCCGGTTCTGTACTTGGATCGGTCAGGACACGACGGCGGCCAACCCGGATTTTGCCGACTACGTCACCGCGCAGGTCCAGCCCAGGGCCGACGATGGTACCTGGGACGCTCTGCACCGCTTCTACAATTCCCGTATCCATCCCATGAGGGGTTATCAAGCGGCTGGAATCCTGTGGTATCAGGGAGAAACCGATATCGAGCGCGGAAACGGGGACGTGCTGCGGCGGGGGATACCTTTGTTGGTAAGGGACTGGAGCACCGTTTTCGGAGACGGAGAGAACCTCCTGCCCTTCCTGTCGGTGCAGATCGCCTCCTTCAGTTATCGGAACGATTACCTTCAGGGGAGCGGCTATACCGGCGGTCTCAACGGGACGGCCGTGCCCAACGGCAATTTCCTCATGAATCAGGGGGTCGAGGAGATTAACAGGGCCTATGGCAAAGCCCTTTCCGTTCCGATTTATGATGTGGAAGTGGATCTGAACGACATCCATCCCCCTCACAAGGAACCGGTTGCCGCCAAGTTGCTGGATGCCTCGCTCGGCCTGGTCTATGGCAAAAAGGAGCTGTACAGCGGCCCCCGGCCCATATCGGCCACCTTCGACGGCAAAACCGTCGAGGTCGTGTTCGGCAATGCGGGGGAAGGGCTGAAGATAGCCGCAGGGGAGGAACTCCTGGGTTTCCGTTTGGACGGCACCGAGACGAAGGCCGCCATCGGCGGGGCCTACGCCGTTTCGATTCCGGCAGAGGGTCAGAGCGTGGCGGAGGTATCCTACGCCTTTTTCAACCGGAACCAGGACGCCAACCTGACGAACAGCGGTGGGTATTACCCGCTGGCGTTCAAGATGCCGGTCGGACAGGTGGAACGGCATCCCGACGCCGAGGCGTTGGTAAAAGCCGACGCTCGTCCCGGCGATTCCCGGGCCGGGAGCGAACTTCGTCCGGGTCAGATCCTCCTGATGGGGGGATGTGTCCTGGGGATCGGCGTGGAGGCACTTCTCATCGTTTACCTGCTGCGCAGGATGCGCAGGCGCCGGAGCTGAATCCGATATGTATAGGGAGCCGTCCGCACCCTCTCGGGGCCGGGCGGCTCCCTTCTTGTGTATCCATCCAATTTTCGGGATTCGGTGATTCGCCTCCCTGCAAAAACCGGCCCCATCCCCGGCCCATTTTGATAAGAAAGGGGGTGTCAAAATGGGCTTTATGGCATGAGCGCATAGAAAATCATAGCTTATTGAATGGGTTTGGCCTGCGGGCCACTTCCTTTTTTCCACGGCGGAAAAAGGAAGCAAAAACGCCACCGGGGGTTCCCCCCGGACCCCCAGAAAATCGGTGGGTACGATATCTTCTGAACCGACGTCCATACAACAAGGGGGCCCGAGGCCTCCGGGGATCGGCAGGGCGCGGGGTTGAAAAAAGACAGCAAATCCAAGCCCTGGGGCCGCTTACCGTCATTGTGGGGTTCCACAATGGCCCTAAGAATTTGAGTTAAGGGTTCAGGGAGCTTCTCTCCCCGACGCTTCTTTCCCCCTTCCCCTATTTAAATAAACGGGGGCAAATGCGGCAGCTTTTGCGGGGGGCCGGGGCAGACTGCACACGGTTTTATCCGCGTTCTGCCCAGCCCTTTTGCGGAAAGAAAGGAGGTGCCCGCGCGGCATGTGCTTTATGGCATAAGCGCATAACAAAACGGTAAATTATAGGGCGTCAAAGCGCCGTATGCGCGGGCGGAAAGTGAGCCCTTCACTCCTCGGTACGGCTTGACAATTGAGCGCCAAAGGAGTATGATATAAAACACAAATTATACAAATCATACTTTTCATACGGAGGGATTCTCATGGACAAACCGATGGGCAAATACGCTTGGACGGCGAAAGTGGGAGAAAAAGGGCAGATTGTCATCCCGAAAGAGGCCCGGGAAGTGTTCGGCATCCGGCCCGGAGACACCCTTTTGGTGCTGGGCGATATCGAGCGGGGACTCGCGCTGGTGAAAAATGACGCGTTCATGCAATTCGCGCAGGCGATCTTCGACGCGCAGGACCCCAAGGAGGAGTCCAAATGAATGCCATCGAAATCGTGGGACTGACGAAGACGTTCGGCTCCCGGACGGCGGTGGACGCGTTGAACCTGTCGGTTTTGCGGGGAGAGACTTTTGCCCTGCTCGGCCAGAATGGTGCTGGAAAAACCACCACCCTCCGGATGCTGTCGGGGCTGTTGCCTCCGTCCGGCGGTGCGGCCCGGATCATGGGCCATGATGTGGGCGAGGAATCCTTGGCAGCCAAGCAGCTTCTCAACGTCTCTCCACAGGAAACCGCGGTCGCGCCGAAGCTGTCGGTCCGGGAAAACCTCGAGCTGATGGCCCGCCTCTATGGCAAGAACAGGCGGCAAGGGGCCAACAGGGTGGAGACGCTGCTGCAGGAATTCCGACTGACAGAACGCGCAAAGGACCGGGCAAAATCCCTTTCAGGCGGTATGCAGAGGCGGCTGAGCATTGCCATGGCGCTGGTTTCGGAGCCGCAGGTCCTCTTCCTGGATGAACCCACCCTCGGACTGGATGTGCGGGCCAGGCGGGATTTGTGGGCACAGATCGAAAGGCTGAAAGGGCGGATTACCGTCATCCTGACCACCCACTATCTGGAGGAGGCGGAAGCACTGGCCGATCGGATCGGGATCATGAGCCGTGGCCGGATGCAGGTGGTGGGGACGGTAGAGGAAATTAAACGGGAAACCGGCGCCGCCACGCTGGAGGATGCGTTTTTAACCCTGACAGACGAGGAGGTGCCGGCATGAGGACGATGGCGTTTGCCGCCCGAAACGCACGGGAGATCGTACGGGATCCCCTGAGCGCCCTGTTCGGCATTGGATTTCCGGTCGTATTGATCCTACTGATCTCGATGATGAAGCGCAGCGTCCCGGAGATGCCGGCCGAGATGTTTGGCATTGCGGCCTTCACGCCGGGGATGGCCGTGTTCGGGCTCTCCTTCCTGTCCCTGTTCCTCGGCATGCTGATCGCGAATGACCGCTCCAGCGCCTTTCTCATGCGCTTGTTTGCCTGCCCCATGACGGGGGCGGACTACATCCTCGGCTATTCCTTGCCCATGTTGCCCCTGGCCCTTCTGCAGGGAGTAGTCTGCTATGTTACGGCGCTGTTCTTCGGGCTTCCTGTCAGCGTGAATCTGCTGCCCGGCCTTGCCGTGCTGCTGGTCCCGGCCATGCTGTTCATCGCGCTCGGGCTCCTGCTCGGCAGTCTCTTCACCGCGACGCAGGTGGGCGGGGCTGCCTCTATCCTGGTCAACCTCGCGGCGTGGCTGAGCGGTACTTGGTTCAGCCTGGATATGATCGGAGGTGTTTTCCGGACCCTCTGCAATCTCCTGCCCTTTGCCCATGCGGTGGAAGCGGTAAAGGCGGCCATGAACGGGGAGTATAGCGCCATGCCCCTCCATCTCGTGTGGGTGGCTGGTTACGCAGTGGTGTTTTACGGCCTAGCGGTCTGGATTTTCCGCCGCCGGATGCGTGGCGCCTGAGAGGACGCGGCTTCCTTGTTTCGTGAGGACAAAGCACAGAGAACAAGACGCTCTTGCGAGCCGTCGCGTGACTTTTTGCGAAAGGGGAGACGCAGTGGGATGAGCGCGCCAGTGATTTTTATAAAAAGTCACCGCAAGCGATATATCGCTTGCGGTGACGTGTAAAGGCGGCACAAAAAGATCGGGTAGAATAATTTGCCCATAAGACTTGAACTTCCATAAAATACTGTCGTTAGGTGTTTGAAAACAGTTTGCATGGAATGGTCAAAAACACATCATTTATGGGTTTAAATCCATTTTTTTCATAATAACCGGATATGTTTGTTTTTGTTTGAACCAACCATTCTGATGTTGGAAAATGCGCTACACAGCGTTTTAATAGTTCTTTACCAATCCCCATGTTTTGGAATTCGGGCATTACCAGTAAATCATAAATAACTGACCTGAACATTTTATCACTCAATACCCGTACAGCTCCAACTAAAAGCTCGTTTTCCCACGCTGAAATTACAAGGGTTGAATTAATAAACGGTATATTATAATTTTTTATCATATCTGGAGTGTCTGAGGTTCCCGACCAACCTACCGCCACAAATAATTTATAAAGCTGTTCAGAAGGCAAATCTTTTTTTGTATCGTTATAAATAATATTCATACCGATTTCCTTTCATTGAAATATTTATTACTATATCACATAAATCGAAAGAAGTCGACTGTAAAGGTAAGACAAAAAAGATCGCCTGTCGTTTTTCGGGGAAAACTTGAACCATCGCACGAAGGCAACTTATATGAGGATAGCTTGTTCAAAAACAAACTATTATAAAATATTTTTCCCCCTAACTTATATTTTTTCGTTATTTGTGCATTGAAACAATGAATTGAAGTAATCCCGATATACCAATGATTCCGCATAGAAAAAGACCCGCTTTTCGATAAAAATATTCGAAAAGTAGGTCTCATTCAGGTTCTTATCAATTCAATTTTTTCTACACTGAAGCAAAATAAACATCTCTACCCTCCAGAGAAAGATAAACTTATTCTCGGTCTCCAGAATAAACTTATATTAGATACTTGTACGATCAGGTTTCTAATATGGATAAAGGAGGAAGAGATATAAACATGAGTATATACAACTGCGAGGATAAAAATCACCATAAAAATTGTTTTAACTGCTGCAACTGTGGGTGCTGCCAAGGGCCGCAAGGCGAACAAGGACCGCAAGGCGAACAAGGGCCGCAGGGCGTACCTGGACCGCAAGGCGAACAAGGACCACAGGGCGTACCTGGACCGCAAGGCGAACAAGGACCACAGGGCGAACAAGGGCTGCAGGGCGTACCTGGACCGCAAGGCGAACAAGGACCACAGGGTGAACAAGGGCCGCAGGGCGTACCTGGACCGCAAGGCGAACAAGGACCGCAGGGCACCTTTAATCCAGGAGATGTTTTGTTTTTTATAAACGGTAATGGTGGCCCAATACCCATTAGATTTGGAGAGGAGTTAAACTTTATATCCCCCAATTTAAACATTAATTTATTTGACAATCCAGCGACTGTCGAAATTGATGGTAAAACAACGGAAAACACATTTGGCGGTCTTTATTCCAATACTGATCAAACCTTTGTTTTTACCACTAGCGGCCAGATTGAACAGGTGCAACTCAATAATTTTATGCCTTCTTTTGATGTTGGGACAAATCCAAACGAACTGCAGATTTTTATTCCGGGTGAATACGAAATCAATTATATGATCCGCATAGCCCCGGTTGAGACACCAGACCAGACAATTTCTGCGGGAGTACGACAAAACGGCAGCTTTATCGACTCCACATTGCAGTACAGTACATTGTCCACAACCGATGTCACTGTCTTACAAGGAAGCGTCATTGAATTCCTAAGTGGTACTGTTGATTTAGCATTTTTGTCCACTGACACCGCAGCGTTGAATTTGACCCCGCTTACGAACGCTACGCTTACGGTAGAACGTGTTTCACCATTTCGATAAAAAGATCAGGTTGTGTAATCATTCTCTCCAATCGCAACGAAATAACACCATTCATGGGGCATCATGTAATTACAGAGCTAAGCAGGATATAGGATGAATGCGGATAAATTAGCATCACATTTGAATGCCAAAACAAAAATATATAGGAGAATAATTAAAGCACGAAAAAGAAGTCGACTGCTTTACAGCAATCGACTTCTTTCGACATTGGTGCGAGTGGAATTATAGGATTTGAGGAACCCCTGATAAATCAGCATGTTACAGACAACCGAATGAGTGCGTATTTCTAAATCATATCCCCGTGCCAGATTTTCCAGTTCAGACGTATTGTGCAGAAGCCTTGCCTTTTTCTCGGGAAATAAAGAGCATACCCGCCTCATGGGAACGCCCGTCATTCAGCTTCCAGAATGATCCTCAGATCCTCTTCTTTTACCGAAATACAGGCAATTTCAGGCAAGTTTCCATATTGGTCAAAACTGACAAGCCATGTGTCATTGACCTTATGGGGATCACATATGATTCCATCCATTCCTTTATGGACGCCCTCTTTGGCATAACGGTCTTTTTCAACGATCAACTCTACTCTATCATATTCTTTCACTTTATGCGCCTCCATATGGTGTAACTAATCGAATTTTTCCATTCGGATAGACCATCCAGCCGGATATAAAGGAAACCATTTTATCGTTGTTTTTTCTTTCTAGTCTTATCCGTATGTTTATTCTTTGACCCTGTTCATTCAATTTTCCTAATGCATACTGCCCCTGAATATACTTTTCTATAGCCTGCTTTTCAAAAACTCTTTGCAGCATTTCTGAATCTGCTTTGTCATAACCCCAGACCTCAAACAATTCTTTTTTCCCTTTGTTATTTTTGGGATGAAAAACATATTCAGAGAATTTTCGGATATCACATTCAGATTGCGCCTCATTTAAAACACGGGATAACGGTAAAGGATTCACCGTACAATGGCAGTATGGATGCTGCGGCAACAGCGGCTTATTTTCATCTACAAACCAGCATTTGTCCAGTTTCAGACAGGTCTCGCAATGTGTCATTCCCTTCGATATGTGGATCCACTCCACCCAGTCCGGAACTGCGGGAGGCTCCCTTCCCCACAACGCCGCAGTAAATATGTCTTTCAGAATCCCCATTTTATTACATCCCTCCAATTCTTAACCATAACGAATATAGAACATATGTTCTTTATTCGTTATAAGCTTTCTTTCTTCACTTGTCAAGTCCATTAGCATACCGTACAGCATGGAATCACATCTACAAACACCGCCTAATCCCCTAGATCATGCATTCGGCGGAGAAAAAAGCCGGAAGCCGCATAGGCACACGGTTTCCGGTCGTATTGGGGTTGGGGCTATGAGGATAGCCACTCATGGCCAAGCCGCATAACAAAAAGCAGCCGGCGATTCATGATGAATCGCCGGCTATCTATGTATCTGGGCGCATATTTTGATAGAAACTCTGGGTAGGGGGTTCACTCACACCTAAAGGGGGGGCATCCGTTTTTCTTTCTACAGACTGGGCAGCCTCTTCCCATAACACGATTCGAAATAGATGTTTTCCACTCATTTCTGCATCAGCTGCAGCCAGCGGTCGCGCAGCATCCCGCTGTCGACCGTGCTGCCTGGCAGGGCGCGCGTCTGCTTGGTTTCAAACAGCAATTGTCCGCTGTAGCCCGCGCTTTTCAGGCAATTGATCACGTGCTTAAAGTCAATGCAGCCTTCGCCCGGCAGCCAGTGCTTTTCATCCACACGGTCGTAATCGGAAATATGTGTAGTGACTGCCAGATGCCCGCACTTTTTCAGTCAGCGATTTTTGCCTGCAGGAAGACTGCATCCGGCGTTTCTGATTTCACAAAGACCCTAGCAAGGCCGTAGTGCAGGCGGACGCGCTGCGGCTGTTCCTTCAGTCTGCCAATTTTAGCGTAGCCGGAAACGGGACGTCCGGAGGTTTCGTGCTGTACGGACTCGATTCTGATTTCGTTGTCTCCCTTGCGGAAGCAGCAGTAGAACCGGTACGGACGCACATGGCTGAAGGACATGCGGCCGCTGCGGGTAAAGTTGTCGCCGAGCTCGACACCATTGAGAAATATGCGGGCGTCGCCGCCGAGGCGCTCGAATTCGATGTATTCATACTTCTCTACGCCGCGGACCTGTGCCGTAAGTGTGACGGTTCTATCGGGCTCCAGATTGTCGGAGAATCTGGCCACGCGGCGCTCGTCGTCCTCGAAGCCGTTTCCGGCGGACTCGGTTTCCAGCCAGTCGTGGCGGCTGCGGAGAACGTTGTGATCCTTCTGCGGCATGCTGTACAACTCTGTTTCGTTCATACGGAAGCAGCGCAGGTAGACTGCTTCCTCCACAGGAAGGAGCTGCTCGGGATCGAGGCAGGCGGGGTCGCCGTTTCCCACGCCGATGATGCGGCCGTTTTCGATGCTCAGATCGACGTATTCCTCAGCGACGGGACAGAAAAGTCCGTTTTCATCCACGGCGGACAACTCATAGATGGCAACGTCCGCGCTGCTGTGGGCCGGAAGCGCGCAGGTGCAGGCGACGACCGCCGTTTCCGTGCTGGTGCGCAGCTCGCTTCGCAAAATCTGACCGTTGTATTCGGCCTCGGCGCACAGCACGCCCGGTTCGAAGGGAATACGGAATACGGGCGCATCAAAGCGCTCCACTCTGCGGGTTTCCAGCTCGCGCCCGTTGAGGCTCAGTCTGATTTCACTGCAATTGGTGAATGCGCAGATTTCCACAATTTCTCCGGCCATGTGGTTCCAGTGAGGGGTGAGCTTCAGTACCGGCTCGTCCGTCCACCACGCTTTATAATAGTAGAAGGGCGGTTTTTCCATGCCGCACAGATCGATGGCACCGAAGGAGGAGCAGACGTTCGTCGTGACGAAGGGATTGGGCTCGCCGCGATAGTCGAAGCCCGTCCACATGAAGCTGCCCGCGAGGAAATCGCGCTTTTCAAAGTACTTTACCCAGCCCTTGGGAGTCGAGCCCCAGGGCATGGTGATGAGGCCGGAGGAGTCCAGAAGACCGTTGCCCAGATCCGTCCTTGCGCCGCCCCGGCTGAGGACATAGCTGCTCTCCTCGGTTCCGATGATGGGCTGATGGGGGTGGTCGGCGTGATACCGGTCGAGCCACCTGCCGTCCTCGTGAAGAACGCCACGGATGTAGTTTACGCCGCGTACCTCCGCCGCGCCGTTTGCGCCTGCGAAGGTGGGGCCGTTGTTGCCGGAATAGGTTACGGGGCGCGTATCGTCAAGAGCCTTGGCGATGCGAGTCATTTTTTTCATCAGGCGATGGCTCCATGGATCGTTCTGAACGGAGAATTCCTCGTTGCCCAGCGACCAGATGAATACGCAGGGATGGTTGCGGTCCCGTTCCATGACGCTGGTGAGCTGACGGACGGCCTCGGGCGAAGTGCCGAACAGGCGCGTTTCGTCCATCACCAGCATGCCCAGCTCATCGCAGGCTCGCAGCAGCGCCGGAGCGGGTGCATGATGGGAGCAGCGATAAGCGTTTACGCCCATCGCCTTGAGGCGGGCGATCTTGTAGCGCTGCAGGTTGTCGGTCAGTGCGACGCCGACGCCGCCGAAGTCCTGGTGGACGCATGCGCCGTGAATCTTCAGCGGTTTGCTGTTGAGCAGGAAGCCGCGGTCGGGATCGAAGCCGACGGTGCGCACGCCGAAGGATTCCGTATGGATTTCTTCGCCGATGCGGATGGACAGCGTATACAGGTTAGGAGCATCCACGTGCCAGAGGCGCGGGGACTCAATATGAAGCTCCACCTTTACAACGGCTTCGCCATAGGGAGCGATGGCCGTGTGTACGGCTGAAGCTATGTCAGCGGTTTCAAAGACAACATCTCCGCAGAAGGGCTCGGGCGTATCGTTCACGACGGTGCATTCCACGGAAACCCTGCCGTCCAGAGCGGTTTTGATGATGGTCTTGCGCGGCTTTATGTATACTGGCTCGGCGACGTACAGAAATACGTTGCGGTAGACTCCGGAGCCCTCGTACCACCAGCCCTCGGCCTGAGAGGTGTCCACGCGCACAGCGATGGAATTATCCTCGCCGAAGACAAGGTGATCGGTAATTTCAAACAGGAAGGATGTGTAGCCGCTGTTGTGACGGTCCATATAGGTTCCATTGATCCAGAATACCGAATCGCGGAACACGCCCTCAAATTCGATGAATACGCGCTTTCCCTGCCAGCAGGGATCGGGCATGAAATGCTTGCGGTACCAGCCGACGCTGCTGACGTCGTCGATATCGGAGTGCCGCTCGGTCATAAAGCGGTGCCAGCGCGTATTGGGCCGTGCTCCGGCAAAGGTGTTGGCCTTCAGATCCTTTTCAAGCGCAATACTCCAATCGTGGGGCAGATCGATCTTCTGCCAGCTGCAGTGGTCGTAATATCGCGCGGGCGCACCGATGGCGTCGGAGTATTTATCGAAGCTGAAACCGTTGAAGCAGTCCAGATCCTTTTCAAGGGTGAATAGCCATCCGAAGTTTAAATTGATTTGTTGCATCAGAGCGGCCTCCTTTGATATTCTGCATATCTTTGACGGTGTGAATCGAAGCTGCTGCTGCGGCGCTTCACAGTCGGTCGTCTGCCGGAAAAAGGATTCCGCGCTGCAAATTCCGAAGAACCGATAACATTATAGCAGGAGATGGTCCGCTTTGCAATCTGTCGATTATGAAATCATGAGGCCTTAAATGCGGCGGGTTGGATTGAAAGAAACAGAACAGATGAAAAGGAAAACTCTGGTCCTACATCAGAAACTAAACCGGTCCTATCATCATTTTTAGCGGGCGTAATGCGGCTTTTTACCCAGAATTATCGCCGATACCCACTTTTTTCGGCTTTTTCTGTCCGTAAACATAAAAAAATCACTCATGCTTTGTATTAAAACATGAGTGATTAGGTGGTCGAGGTGACAGGATTCGAACCTGCGAAATCTCCTGGTCCCAAACCAGGCGCGATACCAAACTTCGCCACACCTCGATAGCCCCCCCGGAGAGGCGGATGGAACGCTATTGATTATAATACGCGCCGCCAGCCCTGTCAAGCGAAGCAGAACTCCCGTCCGCATAATAACGGACGGGAGCTCTGCTGTTTATTTACGAGGGCTGTTTGACCAGATGCACCAAATGGGCGATGCCGGGGATACTTTCCCCCTGCTGGGAGGAGGTGGGGGACATGAGCGCGCCGGTCCCCACGAAGAGGACGCTGGAAAGCTCGCCCCGCTCCATCTTGCCGAGGATGTAGGAGCACAGCACGGCGGCGGAACAGCCGCAGCCGGATCCCCCCGCGTGGACATCCTGCTTGTCACGGTCGTACATCAGCAGGCCGCAGTCGTTGTATTCGTCCCCGAGCTTGTAGCCCTTTTTCTCCAGCAGCTTCCGCAGAAGGTCGCTTCCCACCGAGGAGAGGTCTCCTGTGAGGATCAGGTCGTAATCGTCCGGTTTCGTCGCGGTATCCTGGAAATAATTATACAGCGTGTCGGCCGCGGCCGGGGCCATGGCCGCCCCCATATTGTTCATATCGGTCACGCCGAGATCGGTGACCCGCCCAATGCAGACCGATTCGATATGCGGGCCGTTCCCTCCCATGCCCACCACGGCAGAACCGGCGGCGGTGGCGGTCCACTGCGAGGTCGGCGGACGCTGTCCCCCATATTCCAGCGGGTAGCGGAACTGGCGTTCTGCCGTACAAAAATGGGACGAGGTGACGGCGCTGCACACATCGGCTGCGCCGCTGTCCACAAAAATAGCGGCCAGAGCCAGGGTCTGCGCCATAGTGGAGCAGGCGCCGAACTGCCCGAGCAGGGGGACGTTCGTCTCCCGGAGGCCGAAGGTGGAGGCGATATTCTGATTGAGCAGATCGCCTGCAAACAGGAAATTGACCTGGGACGGCGAAAAGCCCGCTTTGTTGAGCGCACGGGTAAACGCTTCTTTTTGAAAGGCGCTTTCCGCCTTCTCCCAGGTTTTCTCACCCATAGTCGTGTCGTCGAACACGGCGTCGAAAACACGTCCCAGAGGGCCTTCGCCTTCCTTTTTTCCCACGACGGCGGCGTATCCCAACACCGTCGGGCGGCTGGACAGCATGACGGTGTATTGTCCTTTGCGTTCCGGCATATGTCTCCCCTCCTAAAACAGCGATACGATTTGCAGGACCAGCCCATAGAGGACCGAGGCGGTGATCCCGTAAACCAGAACCGGACCGGCAATGGTGAACATTTTTGCCCCTAGCCCCAGTACGTATCCTTCCGACTTGAATTCGATAGCGGGGGAGGCGATAGCGTTGGCGAAGCCCGTAATGGGGACCAGGGTACCGGCGCCGGCATGCTTGGCGATATTGTCGTAGATGTTTAGGCCGGTAAGGACGATGCTCAGCGCAATCAGGGACATGGAGCCGAGCAGCCGCGCGTCCTTGATCTCCAGCCCCGTGCGCATCATCAGATCCGCAACCGCCTGCCCGGCGGCGCAAAGCAGGCCGCCCACCAAAAACGCCCATATACAATCCTTTAATATAGGCGATTTGGGCGCGGTCTTTTTGCTCATCTGCTGGTATTCCTGTCCTGTCACGTCCACAAAACCGATCCCCTTCCAAAACTTGATGGGGTTATTGTGTCACTGGCCGCTTCATTTATACACGGCGCCAGATTGCGGTTTTGTCCGGATCCGCGGCGGTAAAAATTACCGTGGCACAAACATGCCTGCGTTTGTTAGGATATTCTTATGGATAAAAAAACGAAAAGACAGGCGCAGCCTGTCTTTTCGTTCAGTTGAGGAAGAAACCCTATAGAAGAAAGGGGGCCTTCATTCAAGGATTGGCCTGGTGGTCAGACGGAGACAGCGGCAGACGTGATGCGGGTTTTGGATACGCCACAGGATGCTTTCGCCCAGAGCTTGGCCCAATTCATCCAAACGGATATCCACTGTAGAGCAGTGGGGGATGGAGGCGATGAACGCCCTGGTGTTGTCAAAACCCGTGACATCCAGATCCCGATAGATCTGGTATGGTGGGAAACAGAGCATGTACGCCGAATGTGCGATGGAATCGTTGGCGCAGACAAAGGCGGTGGGCAGCTCCTTGAGGCCGCTGAGCTGGCGGCTGAAATCGGCGGTGGAATAGTACTCCGTCGTATATTTGAAATCCAATAGCAGCTCTGGCTTGCCGTTGTCCGCCATGGCCTGATGGTAGCCCTGCCACCGCTCATAAAAGCTCTGGCAGGAATCCCGGTCTCCGGCAAAGGCGATGCGGTTGTGCCCTTTATGGATCAGGGCCTCCGTGAGAGTGTAGGTCGCGGCGGTGTTTTCCACCATGACCACGTCGCAAAGCTGATTGTTGGCGAATAGCCCGGGGGCGGTATCATAGGAGAGCAGCGGCAGGTTCAAAGCCGCGATATGTTTGTAATAGCTACTGTCGAACACCCCGGCCATCACGATGCCGTCCGGGGATTTGGAAAGGAGGGTGGTGGGATAAGTCAAAAATTCCTCATATTCCGGTAAAATGACGACAAAGCGGGTGGTACAATGGAACTTGTCCAGATACCGCTCCATGCTTTTCATCACTTCGGCCCAGAAGGACCCGGTAAATGTATCCGCATGGCAAAGAAAAGCGATATCGTAATTGAGCTTGTTCTGATCCTCGGGAACGGCCTGTTGTTCGTGTGCTACAACGGGGTGGTGATAATTCAGCTCGGCAGCCTTGTCCAATACGCGTTTGCGGGTGGCCTCGGTGATGCCGGGCAAGCCGTTGAGCACCTTGGAAACCGTGTTGCGGGATAGATGTAGTTCTTTTGCGATCAACGCCTGGGTGGGCTTGGTGACCGTACGGCTCATAGCGTTTCCATCCTTTCGCCTAACCTAAAAAACCCTGGACGGCTTGCTTCTCGTTCCCCAGAACGAAGCGGAGCCCCCGGCATAATTGGCAAAAACACTCATCCACTAAGGACTTACCCTCAGTTTACAGCGGAAAAAGCGAGAAGTCAACATAAAAAAGTGACAAATTATGAATATGTCCAGTGACACCAACTGACGTGTCAAATATTATGGCAGATAATGTAAAAATGACACGATGATATAATGTAACTTTACATTTTTACACATTCAAAAAAATAATTAATCAAAATGAACAATAATTAATTATCGATTCGGGATTTTATCGCGTAAACGAGAAAAATAAATCAACAAAATGCAAAATAGAGCTTGACAAAAGCACGATGTGAGATATAATGAAACTACGGAAAGAGCCGTCAATTTGTTGTAAAAACACCGGATTGGGTCCTTTAAACAGGCGAAAATGCCTTTTGGCCCTCCAAAATAGGTGTATTTATGGACGAAAAACGGGCAAAAACGGGCTAAAATGCCAACGTTTTTAGAATGTAACGTTACAATTATGACAAAATGAAAATTTTGATGTACTGTCCGCACAGGCCATGTGTGAAAGCAATTTTGTATGGGAGGCGTTACGATGATGCGCAGAGCTGTTGCGGCTTTGTCCGCTTGGCTGTTGATCATCCTGATGGTGGTGCCGGGGGCGGCGGCAGAAGGGGAAGAGCCGGCCGGTTCCGAAAGCACGGCGGGGCAGCTACAGCAGACCCAAGCCGGAAATATGGAGGACTCGCTTCCCTACCGTACATATATAAAGAGATATACCGATTCCCCGGCCGGCACCGGCACGGCCGAGACGCCCGCCTCTCTATACATTGAAAACCGCGGGGCGGTGCTGACACCGAAGGAAGAGGCCGGGAACACGTATTTGGAATGGACCGGCGGCAAGGGCGAGGTCGACTGGACGTTGCAGGTGCCGGCCGACGGGCTGTATCGGATCGGGATTCGGTATCTTCCCCTGGAGGGTGGAAACGGCGACATCCAGCTGGGCGTCCTCCTGGATGGGGAATACCCCTATGAAGAGATGCGGGAAGTCCGCTTGAACCGCTGGTGGAAAAACGAAGGCGATGTGCGGGTGGATTCCCGGGGAGACGAGTTTTCCCCCGTCCAGGGGCAGGACTATCGCTGGGACACCAAATGGCTGATGGACTCGAACGGCGTCGAACCGGAGCCCCTGCTGGTCTATCTGACTGCCGGGGAACACCGCCTGACCTTGGTTTCGCTCAGCGAGCCGTTTGCGATCGAGAGTGTTGCGCTGGCACCTCCGGAGGAGATCCCCTCATATGAGGACTATATCGCCTCGTTCGACAGCGGCACCCCGGACTATTCGGGTGAACAGCGGAATATCCAGGGGGAAGATGCCGACCTGAAATCTTCCGTTTCGCTCATGGCCCTGTCCGATATGTCTACGGCAGACGCCACCCCGTCGGATACGGAACACGGTGTGCTGAATTACATTGGCGGCGCAAACTGGCAGCGGGCCGGCGATACGCTGTATTGGTCCGTAGATATACCGGAATCGGGTTTTTATACCATTTACTTTAAGTACCGCCAGTCCTATCTGCTCAACGGGGAATCCTACCGTTCCTTTGCGATCGACGGAACGGTGCCTTTCCAGGAAGCCGCTGAGATTTCCTTCCCCTACAGCACCGGATGGGAAGTCAAGGCGCTGGGGGATAAGGAAGGCAACCCCTATAAGGTGTATTTACAGAAAGGACCCGCGGTTTTCTCCCTGAGTGTCACGATGGGCCCGCAGTCGACGATTTACAATCAGCTCCAGGAGGTGGCGTACGACCTCGGGGAGATTTACCGCCGTATTTCCATGGTGGTGGGGGATAGCCCCGACCCCAACCGGGATTACAACCTGTTCGGGCAGATCCCGGATCTGGAGGAACGCCTGACGGCGAATATGAACGCGCTCAATGACCTCGCCGCCCGCCTGGAGGATATGGCGGGGATCCGCGGCGGCTCCGGCCCGACCACCCTGCGCAATATGGCGGGAACCATCCAGCGGATGCTCAATTATTCCTGGCAGGCACAGAAATATAAAAGCGATTATTATGGCCGGTACAGCGGCGTCAGCGCCTATCTGAACGAGATGAAGAGCATGCCGCTCGATCTCGATGAAACCATGCTAGTGGCTCCCGGGGCCAAAGTGGATCCGCATATGGCCGGCTTTTTTGAAGGGGTCACCTATTCGTTCAAACGCTTCATCTCCTCTTTCATGGCGGATTACAGTACCTTTTCCTCTGCCAAGGGCGGAGATGAATTGACGGTCTGGGTATATTGGGGCCGCGACCAATCCCGGGTGCTCGATTTCATGATCCGGGATATGTTCACCACGGAATATGGCACCACCGTGCATGTGCAGGTGGTCAACGCCACGCTGGTGCAGGCTATGCTGTCGGGGAAAACGCCCGACGTGGTGCTGACCATGTCCCGAACCCAGCCGGTCAACATGGCGATGAGAGGGGTTCTCTACGATCTTTCCACCCTGCCGGGCTTTGAGGAGCTGGTGAACGACCCTGCCCAGTATATGCCGGGGGCTACACTGCCTTATGAGTACAACGGCGGCTGCTATGCGCTGCCCGACACACAGCTGTATTATATGCTGTTCAGCCGTACCGACGTGCTCGCGGAGATGGGGCTGGAAGTTCCCAAAACATGGGACGAATTCCTCGCCGCGGTGACGATGGCGCAGCGGTATAACCTGCAGGTCGGTATCCCTTACGCCCGGATCTCGGATGTGGCGACTATGGAGGTGGGCATAGGAGCGCTGAACCTGTTTCCGACCTTCCTCAACCAATTCGGCGGCCAGATGTATAACGACACGCACACGGCCACCGCTTTGACGGAGCCGGAGGCCGTGCAGGCCTTCACCTACTGGACGGAGCTCTATACCAAGTACAGGCTGCCCATCGATTACGATTTCTCTACCCGGTTCCGTACCGGCGAGATGCCGATGGCCATCGCCACATATGACCAGTATGCCATGCTCAGCGTCGCGGCGCCTGAGATCACCGGACGCTGGGAGATGTCGGAGATCCCGGGCATGCTGAAGGAGGACGGTACGATCGACAACTCCTCCGCCGGGGGCGGAACGGGCTGCGTCATCCTCAAGGACAGCCAGAACGTGGAAAAGGCGTGGGAATTCCTGAAATGGTGGGTCAGCGCGGACGCACAGTACCGATATGCATCTGACCTGGAGGCGGTGCTGGGCATTTCCGCCCGTCCCGCCACGGCCAACGTGACAGCTTTCAGCCGCCTCTCCTGGGCCGGAAACGGCTTGGAGACCATGCTGGGGCAGTGGTCCAAGGTCCGGGAGATCCCGGAGGTCCCCGGCGGTTACTTCACTTCCCGGGCTATCGACCAAGCCTATTGGAACACGGCTTACATGTATAAGAAGCCGCGGGATATGCTCATCAAATGGAGCAAGGAAGTCGACAACGAAATCACCCGCAAGCGCCAGGAGTACCATCTGGACGGCTGAGCGCGTCCTGTTACAACAGAAAGGTGTGACGTCCAATGCAAGCCGCTCTGCCTGCCAAGGCGGGTTCCAAGCCGCATAAAATCAAGCATCCCCTGGGATCCCGGGTGCCGCTCTACATCATGCTGGCGCCGTTTATGATCCTGTTTTTCCTGTTTACCATCCTGCCGATCCTCACCTCCCTGGTGCTGAGCTTTTTCAACTACGATATGGTATCGGCGCCGTCCTTTGTCTGGATTGAGAATTTCAAGCGGATGTTCCTGGAGGACTCGGTGTTCCTGATCTCGGTGCGCAACACCCTGTATATATCCGTGATCGCCGGCCCCATTGGATTTGTGCTGGCATTCATTCTGGCCTGGATCATCAACGAGTTCAATCCCCATGTCCGGGGGCTGCTGGCCTTCCTTTTCTATTCGCCGGCCCTAGCTGGAAACGTGTATTTCCTGTGGTCCATCCTCTTCAGCGGCGACAGCTATGGATATGTCAACAGCATGCTGATGTCCATGGGCTTCATCAGCTATCCCATCCAGTGGCTCAAGGAGCCTGCCTACGCCATGACGATTGTCATCATCGTCCAGCTTTGGATGGGTATGGGGGTTTCTTTCCTGGCCAATATCGCCGGCCTTCAAAACGTCAATACCGAGCTGTATGAAGCGGGGGTCATCGACGGCATCACCAACCGGTGGCAGGAGATGTGGTATATCACCCTGCCGTCGATGAAAAACATCCTGCTGTTCGGCTGTGTCATGCAGATCCAGTCGGTGTTTTCCATCAGCCAGGTAGCCACGACCTTGACCGGCTGGCCCAGTACGAACTATTCCACCGAAACGATCGTGACCCATCTGACCGACGTGGGCACCGTCCGCTTTGAAATGGGGTACGCCGCCGCTATCTCCGTGTTCCTGTTTGCCCTGATGGCGGTGACCCGGGTTCTGGTCGGCAAGCTGCTCGACATGGCCGGACGCTGAGGCGAAGGCGGTGAATTTCCATGGATAGGGGAAAGGGAGCATGAGAAGATACATCAAATCGCAGACACGGCGGTATACCCGTTCCCGGATGGGCAATATCCTGCTGTTTCTGCTTCTGCTGGCGGCGGGCCTCTTTACGATTCTGCCGATGGTTTATTCGGTTGCCACCTCCTTCAAGCCGCTTGAGGAACTCAGGCTGTTCCCGCCCACGCTGATTACGGTGAAGCGGCCGACACTGGCGAACTACGCGGCGCTGCCGACCCTGCTGACCAGTTTATCGGTGCCGCTGTCCCGATACATATTCAATAGTGTGTTCGTGGCAGTCGTGACGGTTGTGGTACACATTTTCATCGCGTCGATGGCCTCCTTCGTCCTGGCCAAGAGCGATCTCAAAGGCCGGAACATCCTTTACTGGATCGTGCAGTTCGCGCTGCTCTATAACGCGTATACGCTGGCCATCCCACAATATTTGATCTTTACCAAAATGGGGATCATCGACACCCTGCTCGTGTATATACTGCCGTATCTCCCCTCGACGCTGGGGGTGTTCCTGATGAAGCAGTATATGGACGACAGCGTACCGGTGGCGCTGCTTGAAGCGGCCCGCATTGACGGAGCCGGGTATTTCTCCATTTATTTCCGTATCGTGATGCCTCTGATCAAGCCGGCATGGCTGACCCTGCTGCTGTTCGCGTTCCGTGATATGTGGTCCATGCAGCCGACCGGCACGATCTTCAGCGAAGAAATGAAAACGCTGCCCTATGTCCTCTCCCAGGTGGTCAGCGGAGGGCTCGCCCGTGCGGGAAGCGCCATGGCTGCCACCGTCCTGATGATGATACCGCCCATCATCGTGTATCTCGTCTCGCAGTCGAATGTGATGGAGACCATGAGCAGCGCCGGCATCAAGGACTGAGGCCGGATACGGAGGTGTGCACATGCGAACAAAACAGAAACATCAGCCATGGCGCTGGATGAGGCGTATATTGCTGGTGGCCCTGGTGGCGCTGCTTTTCTGCCTCCCGGCCGCGGCCGCGGAGCTCGACGGGAATCCTTATGCCACCTACAGCAACAACATCCGAGGCTTGTCGATGTATCAGCGTCCCACCTTCGAAGTGGACAGCGTGATCGATGGGCGGGCCCTGGGCATAGGAAAATGGAACGAACCGGCCGACGTGGCCGTCGACCCGGAAGGGAACGTCTACGTCCTGGACAGCAACAACGATCGGATCGTGGTGCTGAACCCGGATTTGACATTGTCCCGCGTTCTCGACAATTTTGTGTATGAAGGAGCTACCCTCAGCTTTAAGAAAGCCCTGGGTATGTTTGTCTCCGCCGATCACGAGCTGCTGATCGCGGACACGGAGAACCAGCGTGTCATCGTCGCCACACTGGACCAGCAGGTTAAGGAAGTCCTCACCCTCCCGGACAGCGATGTCATTCCGGAGGGATTCCAATTCCGTCCCAAGGCGGTTATTAAAGATAAAAAGGGCTTTACATACGTACTTAGCGACGGCTCTTTTTACGGGGCGCTGGTTTTCTCACAAGACAACACCTTTTTCGGATTTTTCGGCTCGAACCCGACGGAACCCGACCTGCTGAGCAATGTCGTCCGCGTGGTCAAGAATTTCTTTATCGACGATACCAACGTGCGGGTCCAGAAACTTCCCTATCAGTTTACCAACCTCTGCATCGACAGCGAGGACATTCTCTACAGCCTGACGGCCGTAACGCAAAACAATATGGGCGAAATCCGGAAATTGAGCCCGGGCGGCGACAACGTCCTGCGCTACGTCCGTTACATTGACAGCGAAAGTGCGGACTACTTCAATTTCGGGGACGGAGCCGGCTATAAACTCATGACGGGAGAAGGCCGGTCGACGGTATTCTCCGATATATCCGTGGACAGCACCGGCCTTATTTTCGCGCTCGACCAGACATACGGCAAGGTGTTCATTTACGACCAGAACTGCAATTCCCTGTCGATATTCGGCACCGGCCTGGGGCAGGGGACCCAGGAGGGTTCCTTTGTTTTGCCGGTGGCGATGGTCAACCACGGCGACGATGTTTTGGTACTCGACAAAAATAAAAATTCCCTGACGGTATTCAAACCCACCCCCATCATGGCGCAGATCCGGGAGGCCACGGTCCTCGACCAGAAGGGCGAATATCAGCAGGCGCTGCCGCTCTGGGAAGACATCCTGTCCCAGGACCGGAACTTCCGGGTGGCGTACAATGGCGTCGCGAAAGCCCTGTATGAGCAGGGGGATATGCAGGGCTCCATGGAGTATGCCCGGATAGGAGGCGACCGCGGCACCTACGCGCAGGCCTTCGCAGAGGTGCGGTCGGATTTTATCGGCGCCAATTTTTGGTGGATCCTGCTGTTGTGTGCGGCCCTCATCGGCGGCGTGGTCTTTCTAGTCGTTTACACGTCGAAAAAACAGGTCGTCCTGATCGGAAATACCAAGGTCCGCACGGCTCTGCATACCTTTATCCATCCGATCGACACCTTCAATGCGGTCCGCTGGAAAGGCAACGGCTCCGTCCTCATCGCCGCCCTGATCCTGATCCTGTATTACGGCCTGACGGTGTTCGGTATTCTCAACGGCGGCTTCATGTATTACGACGTTGCGCTGGAATGGTACAGCGCCCTGTATACCTTCCTGCCGACAGTCGGGATGCTGATCCTGTGGGTTATCATCAACTGGGCGGTATGCACGCTGCTCGAGGGGAAGGGCAAGCTGCGGCATATTTTCGTTGTATCCTGTTACGCCCTGCTTCCCAAGCTGATCAGCACAGTTTTGATGCTGGTGTTCTCCTATACGCTGCTTCCGGATGAGAGTGGAATCATCGATGTCATTTTGACCGTTTCCGATATCTGGTTCTATCTCCTGATCTTCCTGGGGACTATGTCGGTTCATGAATTCACCTTCGCCCGCACCTTCGGCACCACGATCCTGACCCTTCTCGGCATGGCCCTTTCTGTGTTCATTCTTCTAATGATCTTGATTCTTTTCCAGGATTTCTATTCGTTCCTGGTTTCCGTGTTCAAAGAAATCGCCTTGCGGCTGAAAGGATGAGGTTGCCGATGCGTGCAAAAAGGGTCGTGGCGCTGATTGCCTCGGTTTTGCTGGCTCTGCCGCTGGCAACCGCCTGTTCTTCCAAAGGGAATACTCCCCGGGGTTCCTACGATTCCACCAATGATCTGAAATCCGCCAAAAGCGGGACCGTTGCCAGCAACAAACGGTTCACGCTGCTGTGGGACGAACAGACCAAGTCGGTTTTCTTCCAGGATAAACAAACGTCGAAGATCTGGGGAACCGTGCCGTATGAGTATTATTTTTCCGGTGCCTCCAATGCGGATCTGCAGCTGTATTCCCCCATTACCATCGAGTATATCGAGCCGGTCAACGACCAGGTCAAGACCCTTGAAAGCTACTCCGGGGTGATGAAGGGGCGGATCGTCGCCAAGGCGATCGAAAACGGCGTACAGGTCACCTACTGCTACGATCAGCAGCAGATTGCCGTGCCGGTCCAGTACCTCCTGCGGGAGGACAGCGTGGAAGTCCGGATCATGGTGGCCGATATCATTGAAGGCGATAACCGGATTTACCAGATCCATTTGGCGCCTTTCCTGGCGTCGGTGGCGAACGATACCGAGGGCGGCTACCTGTTTGTGCCGTCGGGAAGCGGCGCGCTCATGACGACGGATACCGCATCTCATGAACAGCGGACTTTCCGGGACGATGTGTACGGAAAAGATCCGACGACGAACAACACCGAACAGCCCAAGATGATCGAGCCTATCCGGCTGCCGGTTTTTGGGGCGACGGACGGCGAGAACGCCCTGATGGGCATTATCGAAAAAGGCGCGGAATATGCTTGGATCCAGGCACAGGCCGGATATGAGAATATCGGCTACGCGGGGGTTGGCAGCGGTTTCCGTGTGCGTGGGGCGGAAACGATTTATGTCCCTGCCCTCTATGGGACATACAGCCAGACTCCGTATTACGCTTCGAACGTCATCGATATGGATTACGTGTCTGTCGGCTACTATCCTCTTTCCGGAGACAAGGCAAACTATGTGGGAATGGCCGAAGCCTACGCCGATTATTTGGTGAAATCGGGAGGGATGCCGGAGAAGGGCGAGACGCCTCAGCTGTTCCTGGAATTCCTCGGCGGGGCGCTTTGCCGGCAGAATTTCCTGGGGTTCCCCTACCAGAGCGTGCAGGCCAGCACCACCTTCACACAGGTGCGGGAGATTTTGCAGGATATCGGGGATTCCACCGGCGCCTCACCGGTCGTCAAATTGACCGGCTTTGGAAACGCGGGGCTGGATGCGGGTAAGATCGCGGGCGGCTATACCTTCCATAACCGCATGGGAGGAGACAAGGGATACAAAACTCTGCTGGAGTATTGCAGCACCAACCAGCTTTCCCTGTTCGCGGATTTTGACCTCATCAATTTCCGCCAGTCCGGCAGCGGCTTCAGCACCAATTTCAATTCCGCGCAGAAGGTCAGCGGCGTTGTAGCCTATCAGTACATCTATTCGCCCATGTTCCAGGGCTATCGAGAGGAATTCGACTATACCTACCGCCTGCTCTCCCGTGGAAAGCTCGGAGAGGCGGTTCAAAAGCTGATTAAAAAATCCGCTTCCCTCGGCGTGACCGGCATCAGCCTCGAAAGCCTTGGAAAAACCGCGTATTCCGATTACAGCGAAGTGCAATACCAGATCCGGGGCCGGATGGGCGAAGAAGTAGCCCAGTGGCTGGCGGATATCCGGGAGGCCGGCCATCCGCTCCTGACCACCAGTCCGAATGATTACGCGGCGGTCAACTCCGACTTTATCGCGGGCTCCCCGGCCAATTCCGCCCGGTTTGACGCGGTGGATGAAGATGTGCCCTTTTATCAGCTTGTTTTCCGCGGCAGGATACCGATCGCGCTCTCTCCGATCAATATGGCCGGGGATGTGACCAAGCGGTATCTCCAGGCGATCGAAACCGGCAGCGGTTTATACTTCAGTTTGACCGATACCTACGACAGACAGTTTATCCGGTCCACGCAGAACGCCCTTTTAGCCTCCGTCTATGAGGATAACCGGGACGATATCCTCTCCATGATCGAGGAGAGCGCCGCATTTTATCAGGCGGTGGATGGCTGCAAAATTGTCGGCCACATCCGGTTGGAAGAAGGGGTTACCCGGACGGATTTCGATAACGGCGTATCGGTGGTAGTCAACCAGACCGATCATCCGGCAGCAACTCCTTTGGGGACGGTTGATGGCCACAGTTTTATCTATGTAGAATGATCCCCGCCGTCCGGGAATGGAGGAAATTCCAATGAAAAACAAGACCAAATCTGTTTTGGCCGCCCGCCGCAACCGGTACGGATATGTGTTCATCGTTCCTTGGATCATCGGGTTCCTTCTGTTCTTTCTGTTACCGCTCGGGCAGTCTATTTACTATTCCTTCTGCAAAGTGTCGCCGAGTGATGCCGGCTTTTCATTCGACTTCATCAGGCTGGAAAATTACCGATATCTTTTCGAACAGGATACGACGTATAAACAGAACCTTTGGGAATCGGTCAAGTCGTTTCTTTACTCCCTGCCCCTGACCGTGATCCTCAGCCTGGTGCTGGCGGTGATCCTCAACCAGAAGTTCCGCGGGCGGCTGCTCGCCAGGGCGGTCTTTTTCCTCCCTGTCATCATAGCCACCGGCGTGGTGCTGGAAATCTTCAATACCGACGTCATGGCGGAACAAGTCCGAGAAGGCAGCAACAGCTACATTACGGGCGGGATTGATTTTGCTTTGATTCTGACCCGTATGGATCTGCCGCCGAACCTGGTGGAGCCGATGGTCACGTTCATCGAGGAGATTTTTGACCTCGTATGGGGGTGCGGCGTTCAGACCATCTTGTTCATCGCCGGACTCCAGTCGGTACCGGAACACCTCTATGAGGTGTCCAGGGTGGAAGGCTCCACCGGATGGGAGGACTTCTGGTTCATCACGCTGCCGATGCTGTCCAACATCCTGATTTTGGTGATCGTCTATTCCATCATCGACTTCTTCACCAAGAGCGATAACCCGGTGATGGACCAAGTCTACTCCGCCATGATCGGCAATCAGAACTACGATCTGAGCTCGGCAATGCTTTGGGTGTATTTTGCAATCGTCGGCGCGGTCATCGCGATATTCATGTTCCTGCTGCGGCATTTCCTGCTGCGGCGCTGGGACCAGTAAAGGGGAAAGGGGGAAGGCACCATGAACGCAATCAGCCGGCGCTTCGATTTGAAAGATCGGGGAGAGGCAGCCCGGGACATGATCAAAAAACACAGGCCCGGGCGGTTCCTGTATTCGTTCTTCCGGCTCCTGTTTCTCTTTTCGGTCAGCTATATCATCCTGTTCCCGCTTTTCTATATGATCAGTAATTCCCTGAAGACCGCTGATCAAGTCATCAATCCCAGCGTGGTGTGGATCCCGACCAGCGTAACGCTTGAGAATTTCGAGACCGCGGCCAAAGCCATGAATTACGGGCATTCGTTTTTGGTAACGGTGGAAGTGGGCGTGGTCTGCGCCCTGCTGCAGGTGGCGGTGTGTTCCTTTGTTGCGTATGGGTTCGCACGGTTCAAATTCAAGGGCAATACCCTGCTGTTCGGCCTGGTGATGCTTACCATCATCGTACCGCCTCAATCTATTGTCATCCCGTCCTTTATCAACTACTCCGATATGGATTTCCTAGGGATCGTGCACCTGATATCCCTCCTCTCGGGCAAGGAGATACGGCTCAACCTGCTCAACACCCCGTTCGTCTTTTACCTTCCTTCTTTGTTCGGTGTAGGGATCCGCTCGGGCCTGTTCATTTTCATTTACCGCCAGTTTTTCAAGGGCTTGCCGAAGGAACTGGAGGAGGCGGCCTGGATCGATGGGGCCGGTCCCTTCCGCACCTATTTTTCAATCGTGATCCCGCTTTCCGGCGTGGCCGTGCTGACGGTGGTGATCTTCTCTATCGTCTGGCACTGGAACGATTATTATCTCTCCTCCATGTATATGTCTGAGAATTTCCCGCTGGCGGTCAGCTTGTCGCAGATCCGCGACGGACTGCAAATGACCGCGGGAGTGGGGACGGGAGGCAACCCCGTGCTGGTCCGGAATATCCTGATGGCGGGCTGCCTGATGTTCATTGCCCCTGTCCTGCTGCTGTATCTCGTGCTGCAAAAATGGTTCATCCGTGGAATCGAAACGGTGGGGATCGTAGGGTGAGCCAATTCCATAACCCGCATATCCATCCGACACGCATTTTATAAGAAGGAGGAAACATCATGTCAAAGGTTACCCGAAAGACCCTGGTCCGATGGCTGTCGCTGTTCGCGGCTCTGGTGCTGTGTGTCGCCGGATTCGCCGGATGCGGCGGCCCCGCCAACCCGTCATCGGAACCGACGTCGGAAACCGAGGTTACGACGACGGGAGGTGAGACCGACCCGACTGATCCGGGAGAAAGCACCGATCCGGCCGATCCGACCGAGACGGAGAATCCCGGAGGGGATATTCTCCGTACGACTGAAAGCGGCGGCGGCGCGAAAACCACGACGACAGAACTGCCGCAGCCGACCGTGCCCCCGACGGAGCAGTATGACTTCCTGGCCAATTTCCCTTCCGAACTCAGCGGCCAGACGATCAGCATGCTCACCTGGTTCGCCCCGGACGACGTGCTCCTGAAGCAGATCGAGGATTTCAAGGCCAAAACCGGGATCACGGTGAAAATCAACCAGACTACCTGGGGGAACTACACCGCCAAAATCGCCAGCTTGGTCGGCAGCAACATGTCTCCTGACATCGCCTCCATCCAGCCGGACTGGTGGCCGTCCCTGATCATCAACAAGTATTTCCAGGAGATCACGGTCGGCGATTTCGATCTGGAAAACGATCCGGCTTACGACAGGTTCATCATGGACCGCTGCTCCTGGGGCGGCAAATATTACGGTGTAGCTGTCAAGAACAGCACGTGGTGCAGTGCCCTGCATCTGCTCTTTTACAACAAGGCCATCTTCCAGCGCAACAACGTGAAAACCCCCACCGACCTCTGGATCGAAGGCAATTGGAACTGGGACACCTATTTGGAGGCGGCCAAAGCCCTGACCAAAACCGTCGACGGCGGCAACTATTACGGGACGGGACAATCTGTATAT
>ERZ856578.2582-NODE-2582-length-29517-cov-4.682337_pt1 | contig 29517 bp, 43 predicted proteins | sample MGYA00514384_ERZ856578 | MGnify/ENA primary metagenome ERZ856578 (study PRJEB29103, sample SAMN06111958) | human gut metagenome | biome: human gut; feature: ankylosing spondylitis patient; material: healthy_person | host: Homo sapiens | place: China:Hangzhou... | reverse complement strand
CACAGCATCGCAGTCAGCGACAGCATCGCAGTCAGCGACAGCAACGCAGTCAGCGACAGCAACGCAGTTAGCCACAGCATCGCAGTCAGCGACAGCATCGCAGTCAGCGACAGCAACGCAGTCAGCGACAGCAACGCAGTCAGCGACAGCGCCGCAGTCAGCGACAGCGCCGCAGTCAGAGGCAGCTATGGAATTCGAAATTGCAGAGGGGTTTTTCGTTCTTTGTTTTGTTCAAATAAAGATGGAATTTCTCACTATATTTTTAATAAGAAGTCAAGTAAATATCGCGTAGAAGAAGTTTTGTGTAAAATCAGAGAATTTAATTGGATACCAGAATTTTCAAACTGGTATGGAATCAAAGGGAATAAAGAATGGTGGGCGTTTTGCTTCCCTCAACTGCAATATGTTGATAATGATATAGCTTGGAGTAAAATGCCTCCAAATATGCTTGACTATATCAAAGCACTCCCTGAATTTAATGAAGCCGTATGGAAAGAACTCACAAAGAAGTAATTCCATTTCAGAGAAAGGGGAAGAGAACCATGCGAAAAAGTAAAATCTATCGGGAAGCGGCAGTTTCTGTGATTAATGCAGGCCATCTGACGGCGTATGACAAACTGGAAATTCTGGAGGTTCTGTTGAGTGATCGACACCTGGCAGAGTACAGCGAGTCCAGGGAACGGGAAGAGCAGAATGTTCCGCTGCAATGAGTGTGGGGAAGAATTTGACGCCCCAGAATATTACATAGAATACCACGGCGATGCATCGGCTCCGGGTGAGCGCTGGGCGGTATGCCCGCGCTGCGGGGATACGGACTTTGAGGAAATAATTTATGGAGGGGGACCCGATGACGATTTATGAAAAAATGATGTCCATTATGGCTGATGTACAGTATTTGGCAAAGGATGACAGAGTTGAATTCGGAAATACGAAATATAAAGCCCTCAGTGAAGAAAAGGTAACGTCCATCATGCGTGCAGAACTTCTGAAGCACAAACTTGTTGTGTTTCCAATAGATCAAACAGCTATCCGATCTGGAAGTATTACCCATGTGGATGTACGTTATCGAATGGTTAACGTTGAAAATCCGGAAGAGTTTATTGAAATTGTGTCCTGCGGAGATGGAGCAGATACACAAGACAAAGGCAGCGGAAAAGCAATGACTTATGCCTTCAAGTATATGTGGCTTCGTACTTTTGCGCTTCCAACCGGAGAAGACCCGGACAAGATTTCCAGCGAAGAACTGGACGCGAAGGAAAGAGAAGCAAAAAGCGCTTTAAAATGCGCTAACTGTGGTACGCTTTTATATCCTGTGAAAAAGCGGGATGGATCACTTTGGGAAGCAGAGGAACAAGCGGTATACAGCGGAAGGATGTTTGGGCACACCCTTTGCGCAGCCTGTATCAAGCGCGCACTTAAAGGGCCACAGGTATGACAATTCTAACCGTTACCGATGAAAAAATCAGCAGCGAGGACGGCGCGGTATGGCTGTGCCTGAAAGTGACAGACCCCGCTGCAGCCCGGCGGTTCTGTATGGCGCAGGACAAGCCCGGCATCGTCTACGATGTGGAAATCAAGGCGCATAAAGACAAGCGGAGTCTGGATGCTAACGGCCTTTACTGGAGTCTGGTAGGGGAGCTGTCAAAGGCTGTTCATGAGAAACCAGAAGCGATTTACCGAAGCCACATCAAAGATATCGGAAACTACGAAACGCTGTGTATGCAGAAAGGAGCGCTTGAATCCTTCAAGGAACGCTGGTGCAGCAGGCATCTTGGGCGCATGGTGGAGACGAGGGCATCCAAACTCCCCGGTTGTGTTACAGTGTTGGCCTATTATGGCAGCAGCGATTTTGACAAGCAGCAGATGTCGCATCTGATCGACAATTGCATCCAGGACTCCAGGGCTGCATGGCTGTTGGTGTGGAAACCATGCCGCCGGATAAGATCGCGCTGCTGAAAGAAGAATGGGGGAAATAAAGTGCGCAATGAATACAACATGAAGCTGGACGGAAATGGCTATGCCAAGTCTATCCTTCAGGAAGGCTCCTGCTGTCACCTGTGCGGGCACAACGGATCGATGGATAAGTTAGACCGCCACGAGGTATTCGGCGGCCCTGACAGGGCGAAAAGCAAGCGCTATGGGTTATGGGTTCTGCTGTGTCATGACCGCTGTCACCTGAACGGAGTACATAAAGGGGCAAGCCTTCGCGTGCCGCTCCAACGGGAAGCGCAGATGGCTGCTATGAAGAAATACAAATGGGATACCGATGAATTTATCCGGATTTTTGGAAGGAGTTATCTTTGAATGCTGAATCATATTACGATCATGGGCCGATTGGCGAAAGACCCGGAGCTGCGCAGAACACAGGCCGGCGTTCCGGTGGCGTCGTTCCGGCTGGCAGTGGAGCGGGATTTCAAGGACACGCAGACAGGCCAGAGGAGCATTGACTGGGTCGATGTAGTGGCCTGGCGTGCGACGGCAGAGTTCGTCAGTCGTTATTTTGCAAAGGGCCGTATGGCAGTTGTGGACGGCCGCCTGCAGATGCGCGAGTGGACGGACAAGGAAGGAAACAAACGAGTGTCCGCAGAGGTCATTGCAAGCAGCGTTTATTTTGGCGACCGCGGAGAAGAATCCGGCCAAAACGGATTGCATAACAGCAGTGTTTCCGACAGTGTATCTGGCAGTGAAACAGGCAGCGGAATCATCCCTATGGATGATTCGGAAGACGGAGAACTTCCGTTCTAAAAACGGGAAGTGAGTGAGCGCAATTGACTTATATTGACTACCTGAACGCGTTCAACCGGCGTGTCGAACATGGTCACTTACCCCCCACCGCACAGTTGCTGTACTTCAAACTCCTTGATGTATTCAACGTGTGCGGGTGGCCTGAGTGGGTCTCAGTAGATAACTTCCGGCTTATGGGCATGGTACAGGTCGCAAAGAAAGATACATTATGGCGGGCAAGGGACGCGCTTGTGTCCGGCGGCTTCATCGAGTACCGCAAAGGGAAAAAAGGCACCCCGTCACAGTTCAAACTCATACAATTAGATCAGTGTTTCTGGTCCGTTTTTGGGGTCGAATTTGGGGTCGAATGTGGGGTCGAAAACGGGTCGCAAATGGTACCCCATAATAAGACTAAGACTAAGACAACCCCCCAGAAAGAAAAACCCCCTACGGGGGTAAAAAGAAAGACGCCCCCTATCCCGACGCAGGAAGAAACCGGATTCAGCGCCGTGCTTCAGTCGGCGTTTGAGGAATGGCTGGCTTATAAACACGAACGGAAGCAAGAATATAAGCCCCGCGGGCTGGCAGCGCTGCAGAACAAAATCCGGGAAGCGGCGTCTGCTTACGGAGATAAGGCAGCAGCGAACTGCATTCTGGACTGCATCGCCAGCAACTATCAGGGGCTGTTCTTTGACCGGATCAAGGGAGAAATGAAAGGAATGGGTGACGATGATTACTGGAAACTCTGACGGCGCCCTGGTATTCCGCCCGGAGATGATGGATCCTTCTGCATCCACCGGCCTGTGGTGGTGTGCCACAGCGGAGGATGCGCAGGCGGTTGGGACGAACGCGGTGTGCCTGTCCCTTCTGGCAAAATGGTCGGATCTGGAGCCGTGGAAGGAATGGGTGGAACAGTTCCCGTACATACTGCTGGCCGTCCCTCCTGGGCAGAAGCAGGAGGAGATCGCGGAGGAGCTGCAGAACCGGTTTTTTACTCCGGTTATGGTCCCGAAGCCGAAGGCGTTCCGGGGCTGCGCCACGCTGAAAGAGCTGTGGGACAATGGGCGTTTCAAGGCGATGGACAATCTGCTGATGGAAGCCGAAGAGCTGCCGGTGCAGGGCCTGTTGAACCTTGCCGATGTGGATACAACGAAACGGAAAAACGCCAGGCGCGTGGTGTCCGGGATCCCGGAGCTGGACAAAGCCATCGGGGGATTCAGCGGGGGCGCTCTGTCGGTCTGGACGGGGAAACGGGGCGAAGGGAAAAGTACATTGCTGGGCCAGATCCTGCTGGATGCGGTTAATCAGGGGCGGAAGGTATGTGCCTATTCCGGAGAGCTCCCGAAAGAGGATTTCAAAATGGGTCTGCTGCAGCAGGCGGCCGGATATCTGCATGTGAAGCGCCGGGAAGACGCTGTGAGCGGAAGAGTGTTTTATGACATTGCTCCCTCCGTGCTCCCTGCGATCAACGCATGGTGGGACGGGAGATTATTCCTGACCGATATCCAGCGCAAAGATGCGCACGACGAGGCAAATATCATGAAGATCTTCGAGTACGCTTATCGCCGGTACGGATGCGATGTGTTCCTTGTGGACAACATCATGACCGCAGAGCTGAAAGACGAGGCGCAGCTTGGGTTCTGGCGGGCACAATCGTCCTTTACCGGGCGGCTGGTGGCCTTTGCAAAACGGCTTGACGTACATGTGCATCTGGTGGCGCACCCCCGCAAGACCGGGGATAAGCCGCTGGAGGCAGACGATATTGGCGGATCCAGCGATATTACGAACCGCGCAGACAATGTGTTCAAGGTCGAGCGCGTCCCAGAGGACAAAGTAGGGGAGGCGGGCTATTCCTCCCTGCTGACGATCTTGAAAAACCGTGAATTCGGCGCAAGGGCTCGGATTGGGCTGGAATATAACGAGCCGTCCAAGCGGCTTTATCAGGCGGGCAGAAGCCCGGCAAAACAATATTCGTGGGAGATGATGACATGACAAGAGAGCGGGTAAAAGAACTGGTCTGCGCGGAAATCAAGAGATACGAATCTCTGAGTACGATCTGTGCATCGACGGGATCCAAGCGGCACGCTGCGGAGTATGCGGATGTCCGCGAGGCGTTAGAAACGGTTTATGCGGCGTATGAGGGCAAGGAAAATGGTTGAATTTACGGTTCCGGGGATCCCGGAAGGGAAGGGCAGGCCGCGGGTGACGAGGAACGGAACCTACACGCCATCCAAAACGCGGGAGTATGAGAAAAAAGTTCGGCTGTGCTGGGCAGAACAAAGCCGGGAAGGATTCGGCGCCGGCGTCCCGCTGCAGGCGGAGATCACAGCTTTTTTTCCTCTGCCAAGAAGCCTGTCTCGGAAAAAGCGCTCTGCAATGGACAGAACGAAGCACACGAAGAAACCGGATGCGGATAATCTCGCAAAGGCAATCCTGGATGCTTTGAATGGTTTTGCCTACAAGGACGATTCTATGGTGAGTGTTTTGAGTGTGAAAAAGATCAATACCGAAGGTGCCCCTCATGTGGATGTTTTGATTCGTGAGGTGGAAGATCTTGAAAAATAAAGAGTGTCTTGGCTGCATTTACTGCGGAATCATTCACGAATCCAACATGGTTTATTGCGATTTTATTGGAAAAACCAGGATGGCAAGGTCTTTGCTTTGCCCGCCTGGGAAAGAATGTACCGTTCGGAAGGAGAGAACAAGAGAAGATGGGCGTTAGAAGAGATACCCCAAACCGGCTGACACTGTACCGCACCTGTGCTACCTGTGGAAGAGGCATCGTTACAACGGCATCCTCTCCCTTCATGCGGCTGGTACAAGCGGATGGGCACGCGAAGATTTCCTACTACTGCTCTGAGCGTTGCAAGGCCGCCAGCTACAAGCACCTGTTTGACGGGCGCGCCGGTGATCGTAAGCGGGAGCGGGACGCAGCCCGCAGCGCCGAGAAGAACCGGCGGTATTATGAAGCCCACCGGGAGCAGGAAAAGGCGCGGCAAAAGGCCAGGTATTGGGCAGACCCGGAAGCCCGGAGGGCAGATTTGCGATACAGCAGAGCCAAACGAAAGGCAGCGCAGAGCCAGGGGTCTGGCTGCATTGCAAGGCCGGAGCCGGGAAAGCAGGAGATAGGTAAAACAGATGCTTGCTCCGCTGTTTGAAGAGAAAATGCAGATGGAGATCGAATTATGAGTATGGATAAAATCAACTGCTGCAAAGGCTGTGAAAAACGTTCGGTGGGATGTCATAGCGCATGCCCGGAATATCGGTTGGAGAGGGATGCGCTGACGAAAAGGAATGAGCTGCAGATCCAAGCGTCCCTTGCCCGCCATGATCGGTACTATGCGGACCATTTCAACAAAGCCCGAAAGAAAGCGAAGTATGTGAACGGCCTCAAGAGCAAGACGCGGTATTGGTGAGGGGAGAATAAGAAAGATGGACGATCAAACAAAGGCCCTTCTGGGTGACCAAGAGGCGGCGAAGCGGCTGACGGATGCGGGTGTGCTGCTGCCGTGTTGGAGATGTGGTGGACAAGCCCACATAGAGGATTGGGCGTGTGGGTACGAAAACGGGACCACAATCGAATGCATGACTTGCCATGCCGTTGTATGCGAAAGCGTTGAAGATGGAAATGGATGGCATAAAAGGGCTATCCGAGCCTGGAACACCCGCGCGCCGATTCTGAGCGAAAGTGAGATGGAGATGCTGGAGGGGATGGAGCATGGCGATTAAGAACTACACAACGACCATTGATGTCTGTAAAAGTTTAGCGGAAATCCAAGGGGCACTTGCCAGCCATGGGGCACGGAAGATCATGGTGGACTATGACGCGGCGGGGCATCCCATTTGTGTTATGTTTGGCATTGAGACACAGGACGGGCCACGGGGGTTCGCGCTCCCCGCCAATGTGGAGGGTGTTCGGGCGGTATTCGCCCGACAGAAAGTTAAATCTACTCCAGGGCAGGCCGAGCGCACAGCCTGGCGCAACGTCCGGGACTGGATTATGGCACAGATGGCGATTATCGAGGCCGGGCAAGTCCAGATCGACGAGGTGTTTTTGCCTTATTTGACAGACGGGAAGGGCCGGACGCTGTACCAGCTCTATCAAGGCGGATACTTGGCGCTTGGGGATGGAAAGGAGGCCCAGCCATGACGCGGGAAGAAGCGATTGAAGAATTAAAAAGTTATGCATACGCAAGTTGGGGAGGACTAAACGAAGCACTTGAAATGGCTCTCGCTGCCCTCAGTCCCGTCATCCGGGAGCGGGTGGAGAAAGTGTGGAAGGGTGAGTGGGAAGATATGAGAGAGGCTTACAACGATGTGCCAAAGCGGAGATGTTCGCGTTGTAAAAGAGTGTTTATTGGGCTTGATAAACCGTTCTGTGAGGCTTGCGGCGCTCCCATGACGGACGAGGCAGTGGATATGGAGATTAAGCGATTGGAGGCGCTGTATGGAGATAGGTGACGTGGTTGTCTGTATGGTAAGCGGTGTGAAAGGCGTGATAACGAAAATCTACACCCTGACCGCCTCGGCGATGCAGATTATGGTGCGTACGGACGATGGGCGGCGGTATCATGCGCCATATAATAATGGAGATTGGAGGACACTGAAAAATGGAAGTACGACCGATTGATGGGAACGCTCTGATTGAGTGGTTTAGCCCGTATTTACATACTGATGAGCCAATTCCGGCAGATGTTGTTATTGAGGATATCCGCTCTATGCCCACCCTCACTCCGCCGAACGAGCCGCTGAAGCTGGAGGATGCCAAGAAAGAACGGTATATTTGGTTTACCCCGCTGAATGACTGGGCGAAAGTAACGCCTTTCGGGGTTCTGTTCTTTGGATCTGAGGAGCTGATGACTTGGGAAACCTTGTGCGAAGAGTGGGGGTATAGGTTCAAAGCCTACCGCCGCCCGCCGGAGGGAGAGGAGGAAACCTGATGGAAATTGATAAGTTGATTAAACGTTTGAAGAGTTTGCATAATGCCCTTAAAGAAGAGGGAGAACAGAAGTGCTCACCAGAAATAAACACGGTCGCATTTGTGTTGCAGGCCGCCGCTACCTCCCTCTCCACGCTCCAGGCTGAAAACGAGAAGCTGCGGGCCGAAGTAGAGCGGCAAAGGAGGAGCGCAGACGATAGACGACACCTCTATGAAAATGCAGAACGGGCATACATGAAAGTTCTGGCCGAACTGGAGCTGGTTCAACGGGACTTTGATGGGCTCTGTGAGTACATTGATAGCGAAGGCTTTCTAAGGAAACAGTTCTGTGAGAGTGGGAACCTGGATTTGGAGCCGTGTATCTGCCCATCACTGCAAGAGCATCCAGGATATATTGATTCAGATGACTGCGAAGGGTGTGATCACTTCTGCAATTCATGGCGCAGCCAGAAGGAGGACGAACATGAATGATATAGAGCTGCACAAAAAGATCTGCGGAGAACTAACTACGCTGTTTGAACGAAAAAACCACGACTATGGAGACAGTTTCCATCAGACCTTTCTGGAAGAAGGCTGGCCAATGGTGCGTATTCGGCTTTCGGACAAGTTGAACCGTGTCAAGGCACTGACGCGAGGGGATAGCCAGCAGGTGAAGGACGAATCGCTCCGGGACACGCTGCTGGATCTTGCAAACTATGCCATTCTGGCAGTGATGGAAATGGACAGGAGGGAAATAGATGACAGTGGAAGCGATACCCTGCGCCGCGTGTAAGTGGTGGTCGAACGAGCCTGTGATAGGAGAAGACGGCCGAACATGGGGGCGGTGCAAGGTCACTGGATGCATGACGGATGCAGATTTTTGGTGCAAGAAGGGAGGGACAGAAGAAAACCTTTATACAAGCGATCAGATACAAGATATGGTGCGGAGGGCGTTTGATAACTCCTGAAAACACAATATATTGATAAAAAAATCTGAAATTTGATTTACAAACACAAGATATTGTGGTATAATAAAAGAGGAAGCAAAGAATATGTGCAGCAGACACGTGCACATTCTTCCGAGGATAAAGGCGTATTCCATACTTCTTTTTCCCCTCCTTACCCGCCCGCGTCCGTGGCGGCAATAACGGCGAAATATGCCGCACGAGCGTATCAGCCTACACATCCGGGCCGGATGGTCGCACCATCCATGCGGCAATTCGCCATTCTTTTCTCTTTATTCATGGGCATCTGCAAATGGGATTCTGAAATAAGGTGGAATGGTTTACACATATCGGCAGCATCCGGGGCGGCGGATATAAAGCCCCGGATATGGATCGCAGGCAGCCCGGCGAGGGCAGGTCACAGCAAGCAATGTCAGCCCTAAGACATAAGCGCAAAAGCGGGGCAGGACCGCAGCGATCCACCAGGATAGCGGCTCGGAAGTCTTCGGACACCGGAGGTATGCAAACCACCTTGGCAGCCGGAAGAGACGGTAAGAGGATCCGGAAGCTTATTCTTCCGGATCCTCTTGGAGGTACTGATCTACCCACTCATTAACAAGCGCGTAGACCGATGTGCCGTTGATTTTCGCTTTCTGCTTAAGCGCATCATACTTATCAGGGTCAACCCAGACGCGCAGCTGCTTCTTTGTTGTCAGATATTTTTTCTGTGATGCGTATTTATCATCTGCGGCTGCCATAATATCACCTTCTGTTCTTGATTGAGATAGTGATTGATATAAGCGATAGGATAATACTGACGGCGCATAAGATATAAACTAACATTGTGATTTGACACTGAGCTGGAGTTTTGTTATCCTTAAGAGGGAGGGGATTTCTCCCCTCACCTCCCTAACCTGAGAATCTCTCATACAGGAGTATGATTGCAATCACAAGGTTTAGGATTGCGGTAACAAGATTTAGCTTGCTTTCGGTGCCGGCTTTCTTGTTGCCGCTTTTTCTTTTCTTGCTCAATGTCTTACCTCCTTTCTATGATCAAATTATAACATAGTGCACTATATTTGTCAACGCATAAAATGAAAAAATTTGACTATTTTGATAAAAAATGGAAATATTTAGCCGCAAAAGCAATGCGTCGCGATGGGTACACGTGCCAGATATCAAAGCGATACGGTAAGCGTGTGCCAGCTGAGGTAGTACACCATATTTACCCGGTGGATGAGTACCCGGAGTATGCATACTGTTTGTGGAATCTGATCAGTTTGAGTAGGTCGGCGCACAACAAGCTGCACGATAGGGAGAATAACAAGCTGACGGCTGAGGGCGTGGCGCTGATGAGGAGGACAAATCCGCAGTGATCCCCCCCTATTGGCTATCGCAATCCTTTCTTCTGAGTTAATGGCGTGGGTAACTTTTTCCAACTCTGAGCTAAATTTTGACAAAAAGGACACGATATGACCGCAAATCAATGGAAAAACCGAATAAATCAACAGTTATCTGCGCTTGGGCAAACAGAAAAAGCCTATGATTCCGTAGTTTCCACGCTGGCAGACATTCTGGAACAGCGGGATGCTGTTTACCGGCAATACGTAGATGGCGGCTGTGAACCTGTCCGGAAGTACACAAACAAGGGAGGGGCTACTAACATGACGAAAAACCCATTACTTGTGCTATGGGATGATCTAAACAAATCCGCTCTGGCGTACTGGCGGGAATTGGGCATGACCCCCAGCAGCTACAAGAAAATGACGGGCGATGCTCCAAAGAAGGAGAAAGGTGGAGGCCTTGCCGAAGCTCTCAAATCTCTCGAAAACTAAGAACTGGAAAATTGTCCTGGAGTACGCCGAAAGCATACGGGACGGAAGAAAAATCGCTTGTGAGGAATTACAACAGGCTATAGAGAGATTTTTCCGAGATCTGGAAAACCCGGAGTATGATCTCGACCCGAAGGCGCCGGAGTTCTGCATCGGGATCATCGAGAAGACCCTATGTCACCAGCAGGGTGAGAAACTGGGCGGAATACCGCTCAGGGGAACGCCGTTTCTGCTAGAGCCGTTCCATAAGTTCATCATCTACAATCTGGTGGGTTTCAAACTAGCGGGAACTGACATTGTCAGATTTCACGAAGCCCTGATTTTTATCCCACGAAAAAATATCAAGACCTCTTTCGCCGCTTCGCTTGCGTGGGCGCTGTCGCTGTGGTATCGGCGGAGCGGAAGCAAAACCTATATTGCCGCCGCTGCGCTCATGCAGACACTGGAAAGCTTCAACTTCCTGGACTACAACATCAAGCGCATGGGAGAGGATCAAAAGGATGGTGGCCATGTCCATGTAATCGACAACAACAATGAGCACAGCATGGAGGCTGACTTGGGGGACGGATCTTTTTACATCCGGGCACTGGCGGCCAATCCGGACGCCCAAGATTCTCTTAACTGCAATATCGCCATATGCGATGAGATACATGCCTTCAAACAGCCCAAGCAATACAACCTCTTCAAGGAGGCTATGAAAGCATACACCAACAAGCTTTTGATTGGCATTTCTACTGCCGGTGACAATGAGCAGGCATTTCTCGGGCAGCGCCTTAAATACTGCCGGAAGGTACTGGACGGCACAGTAAAAGACGAGCAGTATTTCATCTTCATGTGCTGCGCCCCGGAAGGAGTAAAGGACGGGACGGTTGATTTTACAGACCCAAAGATCCACGAAATGGCTAATCCGGCCTATGGAGTAAGCATACGGCCGGCAGAGATCCTTAACGATGCGCTGCAGGCCCAGAACGACCCGCAGCAGAGGAAGGACTTCTTCGCCAAGTCATTGAATGTGTATACAAACGCCATCAAAGCGTATTTCGATATCGACGAATTCAGGAAAAGTGATGCACAGTATGATTGGACGCTTGAGCAGCTTGCGAAACTTCCTATTGACTGGTATGGCGGCGCCGACTTATCGAAACTACACGATTTAACCGCGGCAGCGTTGTTTGGCCGTTATAAAGATACAGACATTATCATCACCCATGCATTCTTCCCGGTAGTAGCAGCGCACCTTAAAGCCGATCAGGACGGCATCCCTTTGTTCGGCTGGGCAGAAGATGGTTGGTTGACACTGTGCAATTCCCCCACCGTGAACCATTCTGACATCATCAACTGGTTTATCGAGATGCGCAATAAAGGATTCAAGATCCGTCAGGTAGGACATGACCGGAAATTCTGCCGAGAATATTTCGTTGGAATGAAAAACGCGCATTTCAAAATCATAGACCAGCCGCAGTATTATTACCGAAAGTCCGAAGGATTCCGCCATATAGAGGCAGCAGCAAAGAATAGGAAGCTGTACTACCTCCATAGTGAAGCCTATGAATACTGTGTGGAAAATGTCGCGGCGGTTGAAAAGACAGACGATATGATTCAATATGATAAAATCCAGCCTGAACACCGAATTGACCTGTTCGACGCCTCCGTGTTTGCCTGCATCCGTTATTTGGAGAACATGGAGCGGCAGAAAAAAGGACAAGCGTGGTGGAATGGGAAGGAGGATAAATGAGCAAGCAGAAACAGAAAACGCGAGCTGAGCCTAAGAAGCGGAGCGCTGCATGGCTGTGCAGCGCGGAAGCGTTTGACACGTTGACCTGTCAGGGCTATACCAGTTTGTCGCATAATCCAGAAATTACGGCAGCGGTAGATACCATTGCCCGCATGGTGGCAAGTATGACTATCGACTTGATGGAAAACCAGGACAACGGTGACACTCGCGTTAAGAACGGCTTGAGCCGGAAGGTCGATATTGACCCGAACAGATATATGACGCGGGAGCAGTTCGTTCACTGGATCGTGAAAGTGCTGTATCTAGACGGAAATGGGAACGCCGTAGTCTGGCCACGCACACGGGCAGGGTATATCCAAGATCTGCAGCCAATTGCACCGGCATTTGTATCGTTCATCCCGGACGGCTGGGGCTACAAGGCGATCATCGATGGCAAGGAATACCGCCCCAGCGAGATTTTACATTTCACGTTAAACCCGGATAGCTTCTACCCGTGGCTGGGAACGGGTTATCGCGTGGCACTAGGCGATGTAGCAAACAACCTCAAGCAGGCAGCGGCCACGCAGAAGGGCTTTATGGCAAGCAAGTGGAAACCGTCTTTGATCGTCAAGGTGGATGCTCTGACAGATGAGTTTTCCAGTCCGGAAGGCAGGAAAAAGCTTTTGGAATCATACGCTATGTCTGGAGACGCCGGGGAACCATGGATGATTCCAGCCGAGCAGTTTGAGGTGGAACAGGTTAAGCCCCTTACGCTGTCCGATTTGGCGCTGGACGCAATGGTAACGCTGGACAAGCGCACTGTGGCAGCAGTGCTTGGGATCCCTCCGTTCATCCTTGGCGTGGGCGACTTCAATCGGGATGCGTTTAACAATTTTGTGAATACAACCATCATGCCGCTTGCCCGCGTTATCGAACAGGAGCTGACGAAGAAACTATTGGGTGATCCTAATTGGTTCTTTTGCATGAACCCGTGGAGCCTGTATAGCTATAGTATCAATGAACTGGTAAGTGCGGGTGCTGAAATGGTTGACCGGATGGCCTTGACCCGCAACGAGTGGCGTGCATGGCTCAACCTGCCACCGAAAGAGGGCATGGACGAGCTCTTAGCGTTGGAAAATTATCTTCCGGTTGACCGTCTGGGCGACCAGGGCAAACTCATACAGAACGGAGGTGATTGAATGGAACATAGATACATCCCGTTTGAAAAAATGGAAACTCGTGAGGAAGGGGAAGGCCTATTCCTTGAAGGTTATTTCGCCGTGTTCAATTCGATTTATGAATTGTGGGCGGGCGCGACAGAGAGCATTGCGCCTGGCGCATTTGATGATTCTGTTTCTGATGATGTGCGGGCTCTTTACAACCACAACACCGATATAGTTTTGGGCAGAACATCTGCAGGAACTATGGAAATCCGGCAGGACAGCCACGGGTTATGGGGAAGGATTCGCATAAACCGGAGTGACACGGATGCAATGAACGCTTATGCTCGCATTGCCCGGGGAGATATCACTGGTTGTTCGTTCGGTTTTGACATTGCGGCACAGGAAACCGATTACCGAGATGATGGCTCTGTACACTGGACAATCACTAAGGTATCACCCTTGTATGAGATTTCGCCTTGCACATTCCCGGCGTATCAGGAAACCGTTGTGTCTGCACGAAAAAATGACCTTGAAGAAATTAAGAGGAAGCGCCTTGAAGTGTGGCAGTATAAGGCGCGGGAAAAACTGCATGGAATTAAAAAAAGCATTTGAAACGGCTGAATTGATTATCCAAACCGGGGAGCGGGTGGAAATATGGCCGTCAAAAGATGGCGCGGACATATATATCGTGAAGCGCCGAAAAATTGACCCTGACCGTAAATGTTCGGCAGGAAGAACCAAGCGTGGTTGATGTGAAAACATCAACCACGTTTATTTTTTTCTTTGAAAGGAGATTTGCAAATGCTGAAAGCACTGATTCTTCGCCGGTCTATTGATGCGAAAAAAGCCGAGCTGGCTGAGCTGGAACGTAAGGACATTGATTTCCAGAAGCGAGAAGCAGATTTGGAAACAGCAATTAACGAAGTTGAGCCAGGAAATACGGAGCAGGAAGAAACTGTCAACGCGGAGATTGAAGCGTTTGACACCGAAAAGGCTGAACACGAGGGAAATAAGCAGAAGCTGTCTGCTGATATCGAGGGCTTGGAAGCCGAGCTGGAAGAGATCGAGCGTAATGCTCCGAAGCCGTATACGCCAGAAAAAAAGAAAGTTGAAAGAGGTGCATCTATGGAAACTATCAATATCCGCGCTCTGCCCAAGACCCGCAGAGCTTTTGACGCGCTCCCGATGGAGCGGCGCAACGCCATTCTTGGCCAGGATGATGTTAAGGCATTTCTGGCAAGCTTGCGCGGTATGAAAGGCCAGTCTCGCGCTGTGACCGGCGCGGAACTGTCCATCCCCGTTGTGTTCTTGGAGTTGATCTCCGAAAACATGTACCGGTACAGCAAACTTCTGAATCGCGTGCGTGTGCGCAATGTCAACGGAGAAGCCCGGCAGACGATTGCTGGCACTGTCCCTGAGGCAATCTGGACCGAGATGTGCGGCGCAATCAACGAGCTGGACTTCTCGTTCAACCAGGTTGTCCAGGACGGTTACAAGGTATCTGGTTTCGTGCCGGTGTGCAACTCCATCCTGGAGGATAACGACATCAACCTAGCCAGCTGGATCGTGGAAATGATTTCTGAAGCCATCGGCTTGGCAGAGGACAAAGCCATCCTGTACGGCAAGGGCAGCGCGTCCCACATGCCCCTGGGCATCGTGACGCGACTGGCACAGCAGAACCAGCCGGCTGATTACCCCGCCAACGCACCCGCATGGGTAGACCTGCACACCAGCAACATTCTGAAGATCGGCGGTGCGGGCGTAACTGGCGCTGAATTCTGGAGCGCCCTGATGACTGCCACCGGCGCGACCTATACCAAGTATAACCGCGGCACCATGTTCTGGGCCATGAACTCTAAGACCTATGCCGCACTGAAATCCAAGCTCATCACCTTCACCGCCACCGGCGACATTGTGGCAAACCTGTTTGGTTCCCTGCCCATCGTGACCGGTGACATCGACGTGTTGGAATTCATGCCTGATGGCGACATTGTGGGCGGCTACGGAGACCTGTACCTGTGGACGCAGCGGGCTGGCATGACCATCGAACAGAGCCGCGAGGTACAGTTTATCCAGGACAACACCGTGTTCAAGGGCAAGGCCCGGGCTGACGGCCAGCCCATCATCCCCGGCGCCTTTGTGGCCATCAACATCAACAACACTGAGGTGACTACCGTCATGGACTTTGCGGCAGATACCGCGAACGATGCGCAGCTGTCTGCTTTGTCCCTCGGCAATGTGAGCATTTCCTTTGACCCGGAGACTTACAGCTACACTGCAACGGCCACCGCCAATAGCGTCAAGGTTGAGGCGACGCCTGCCCAGCCCACGGCCCTGGTAAGTATTGAGGCCGACGGCAAACAGGTGCGTAACGGTGGGACCATCACCTTGAAGGCATCCACTCTGTCCGTCATCACCATTACCGTCAAGCAGGGCAACGCCGTGAGAGTGTACACCTGCAACATCACCGGCGCATCCGCCTAAGCCCATGACCAACGCGGAAATCTTGACCCTGCTGAAAGTGGACTTGGGCGAGATGTACCCCAGCCAGCAGCGGCAGGCATACCTCAACCAGGCCATTAGCGCGGCCCAATCCTTTATTGCACGCGAAGGAATCAACCTGACCGACAGTGCAGAGGATGGGCAACTGGTTGAGATGTACGCGGCCTACCTTGTGCGGAAAAGGGCAGATGATTCCGGGATGCCCAGGATGCTCCGATGGACGCTGAACAACCGGCTTTTCAGCCAGAAAGCGAGTGACGGGAATGCTTGATTCTGGTGAACTGACCGTCTGGCGGGGAGTTAACATCTCCCCGCCCGGCGGGATGCCGGTACTGACTTATCAACAGGTATGGGGCAGTTACTACGAAAACAGAACCATCGGCGTGACGCGCTACTACACCGCCCAGCAGCACGGCGACCGCGCGGACGTGATGGTGCGAGTACACCGAACCTACGAGATCAGGCCCGCAGAGGACAAGATCATCCTGAATCCGTATGACCACGAGGACGGCAACGTTTATCGGGTGACGCAAAAGCAGGACGTGATCGACGACAATGGCCTTCCGGCCACCGACCTGACACTGGAAAGGGATGAGGGCATTGATGCTGGAACGATTACAGGCAGCACTGGCGAAACTGACTGACCGATGCTACCACTATTTCGCTGGGCCGAACACCGCCCCGCCCTATATCACGTGGTTGGAGGACGGAGATAACGACCTGAACGCCGGAAACGCTCACGCCGAACGGTGCTATACCGGATCTACCCACCTGTTTACAAAGAACGAAGATGATCCTCTATTTGAGCGCATCCCGGCGGCCTTGGAGAGCATCGGGGCAAGCTGGTATCTCAACTCTGTGCAGTATGAAGATGATACCGGCCTCATTCACTATGAATGGTACTGGGAGGTTGTTTGATGGCAAAGATTTCTTTCAAGGGACTGGAAGAGTATGAACTTCGGCTGTCAAAACTGTCCGAACGTAAGGAAATCGAGCGGATCGCAGGGAAGGCCATCTATGAAGGGGCGGCCATCATGGCCGACGAAATTAAAGCCAGGATCAAGGGGCTGCCAGTGATAACCGGATACGGAACCGACAGCAATCCATTGTCGGGAGGCGTGACCGCTGTACAGAAGGCCGGTCTTATTGACGGGCTTGGCATTTCCTCCATGCAGGAAGATGCCGGATTCTTAAACGTTAAGATCGGCTTCGACGGATACAACCGAACCAAAACAGAGAAATACCCGCAGGGGCAGCCGAACCAGCTTGTAGCCCGCGGTGTAGAATCCGGCACCAGCTGGAAACAGCCGCACCCATTTGTCAAGCCCGCTATCTCCAGGGCCAGAAAGCAGGTGGAAAAGCGCATGGCTGAAACAATCGATGAAGAAATCAAAAAACTCCAAAAATGAAAGGGGATAAACTATGGCAACTATCGGTTTAAGTAAACCTTACTACGCTGTGTATAACAACGCCAGCGGCACTGTGAGCTACAACAACGGCGCCGTTATGGGCAAGGCAACCGAGGCAAATATTGAAATCGAAACCAGCGATGACAACAACCTGTATGCCGACAACGCCATTGCTGAGACTGACCGCCAGTTTACCGGCGGCACCCTGACCTTGTCCACCGATGAGCTGTCTCAGGAAGTCAGCAAAGCGATTCTTGGCCTTAAAGAACAAGCGCTTGCAGATATCACAGGAATCACGGATGAAGATGTGAAGGAACTCATCTATGACGATACCCAGGTCACCCCCTATCTTGGCGTGGGCTTTATCGTCAAAAAGATCGTTAGCGGCGTGACTAAGTGGCGTGGTATCGTGCTCACGAAAGTTATGTTCTCAATTCCTGCAGACGCAGCCACTACGCAGGGCGAAAGCATTGAATGGCAGGTGCCGGAGCTGACCGCCACCATCATGCGTGACGATTCCGCTACTCACATGTGGAAACGCGAAGCGACATTCACAACGGAAGCACAGGCGGAAGTATATATCAAGGATAGACTGGGGATCAACGCGGCATGAGAACTGCAAAGATGGAAATTGGCGGAGTGATATACCCGCTGTGTTTTTCGGCCCGTGTTGTCCGCAACTGCGCGGAGCGATATGGCGCTATCGAGAACATTGATGATGCTCTTTCCTCGGAGGACAGCGCAAAGGCGATGGATGAAGCGTTTTGGATTTTGTCGCAAATGATGCAGGCGGGAGCACGGTATGCGGAGCATGAAGGTGAGAGACATCCTGCTCCTTTGAGCGAAGATGATCTGTTTGACCTATGCGATATCGCAGATTTTACCAATCTTAAAGGTAAAATTGCGGAGACGATCACCAGCGGCAGCAAGTCTAATATCGAGGTAAAACCCGCAAAAAACGCGGAGGACACTCCGGGGGGCCCAATGATGTTTGAGTTTCCCGGTTCTAAGTCTATGGCTTAACCATTGGCCTGACCTATGAGCAGACTCTCGACATCCCGTTCGGGGAATTGCGCGATTTGATAGCTGTTGAACAAATCAAGCATGAAGGCGCGGAACTCCGAAAACAGTTTACAGATGAAGAAATTATACCGGATGTGAGGTGATCCTATGGCCACTAACATCGGGCCGAAAATCGGTATTGATGGTGAAAAAGAATTTCGCCAGCAGCTGCAAAATATCAACCAGCAGTTGAGAACGCTAGGCAGTGAGATGAAAGCCGTTACATCCGCGTTTGAAGAAGGTGACCGCGGAGAGGAAGCGCTGGCCGCGCAGACAAACGTGCTTAACCGGCAAATCGATGCTCAGAAAACAAAGCTTGCGCAACTGGAAAAAGGCCTTGCAGCAGCAACAGAGAAATTTGGGGCCAGCGATACCCGGACGCTGAAATGGGCCCAGACTGTGAACGAAGCAAGGTCTGACCTAAACCGCATGGAAAGCCAGCTAAAAAAGGCGTCAAACAGCATGGATGACTTTGAAAGGTCCACCGAATCTGCGGATAACGCCGTTGGTGGATTTGGAAAAGCAGCAAAAGCCGCCGGTGCTGCGGCCGTAGGAGCGTTTGCGGGCGGCGTTATCGTCGGGGCAATCCAGAATATGATTAGCATGGTGCGCGATCTGGTTGATGCAACAATGGAATATAACCGCATTATGGCATCGTTGGAAATCTCTAGTCAGCATGCCGGCTATACCGCAGATCAGACAACGCAGACATTCACAACACTTTACGGAGTTTTGGGAGATCCTCAGCTTGCCGCAACAGCGGCAGCTAACTTGCAGGCTATCGGATACTCACAATCTGACCTTACAGATATCACTTATGCAGCTATTGGCGCATGGTCGTTATATGGAGATTCTATCCCAATTGACGGTCTTGCAGAATCGGTCAATGAGACCATCAAGGCCGGAACTGTTACCGGAAATTTTGCAGACGTGTTGAATTGGGCTGGTGTCAATGAAGACGAATTTAACGCACGACTGCAGGCGGCAAACTCCACAACAGAAAGATCTCGGATCGTTATGGAGGAACTTACACGCCAGGGATTGATCAAAGCCGGGCAGGCGTGGGAAGAAAACAATAAATGGCTTGTTGCTTATAACCAGGAACAGCTGCAGTCACAACAGAACATGGCGACGTTCGCCAATATGATTCTGCCGCTTGTTGTGTCTATCCAAACGGCGGTAAATGGCCTTGTATCTAGCATTCTCTCCATTGGAACTGCATTCCAGGAAGGCGGATTTGAAGCGGCATTTATCCGTGCAAAAGATCTGGCAACAGAATTCGTAAACAGCTTTTATGAGAACTTGCCCACGATTCAGCAGGCCGGAATCGATGCAATGAACAATTTTATCACCGGCATGGTGGAGAACATTCCAAAAATTGCCGACGCTGCAGGAAAGGCGGTCACAGAATTTCTCAATTTCAGCGCTGGGAACGCCCCCAAATTCATCGAAGAGGGCGGGAAAACAATGGGGCGCTTTATTGAAGGCGTTATCGCTGGAATCCCAGATTTTGTAGCGGAATTGCCACAAATTATTTCTGCCCTGTCGGACTTCATTGATGCGAACCTACCAGCCATTGGGAAAGCAGGTGGGAGCATTCTTGCCAGCATTGCGAGAGGATTTGCTCAGGCAATACCAGAGCTCATTGCGCAGCTACCGGCTCTGTTTATGGAGATTGGCGAAGCAATCACTTCTTTCAATATGCCGCCAGACGGAACCATCTTTAAGGCTGGCAAGTCGATTGTACAGGGCCTCTGGGAAGGTATCAGCGACATGGGGGCATGGCTTGCAAGCAAAATCAGGGGATTTTGCTCTGATTTCTTGGGTCAGATTCTGGATTTCTTCGGCATTCAGTCTCCCTCCCGTCTCATGCGGGATGAAGTGGGTACAATGTTGGGCCGCGGCATTGCCGCCGGCCTTGAAGATAGTGTCTCTACAGTGCGCGGCGTTGCCGCAAAAGTCGGCGGAGCCATCGAAGAAGCAATCGCCCCCCGCGAAGTAAGTGCAGGATTTACCGCCACTCTGAGTGGTGTTAGAGAAGGCATCATGCAGAATATGCAAACACCGGCAGCGGCATTTCAAAATGCAGCAGCTGGCATGGTAAATGGTATGCAGACACTGATGGCCGGCATTGGCGGGGATCTTGTGATTGAGATTCCCGTGGATGGCGAAGCGTTCTACCGGGCAACTATCCGGGATTTCCGGAGAGTTAATCGTGCAAACCCGGAGGTGGTGAGCGGAGTATGACACAGCTAATTATTAATAATTCTCTATATTTGCCGCAGACATCATGGAATAAATACAGATGCTATCCTGAGCAGTTAGGGACACAGGTTGATATGATTTCTGGAAGGCGTGTACTTGAAGTGCGAGGGTGGGTTCAAATCATCGAGTATGAGTATGACTATATGGGAAATGATTTGATGCGCCAGCTTAATACCGTACTTCGCTCCGGGAAATCATTCCCTGTTACATACCTGCCGGACGAATCTGACGAAATGGCAGTTGGGATGTTTTTGACAGATGAATTTCCAACGCCGGAATTTGCGTTTTCGCGCAACGGCGTTGGGCTTTGGCATAATGTGTCATTCAAGCTCAGGGAGGTATCGCCTCATGCTTGACATGTCGAAGGAATACTATGCAGCGATCACGGCAGATGCGCGGAGAATTCTTCTAAGGGCAATCATTGATATCATCGACCCTGATATCGTCTATGGCTCTGTAGGCAGTCAGTCTTTGGAGCCGTGGGCGAAACCGGATCAGATGTATGACAAAATATTTGTGCTTTCTCCGGCTTATGCAACTTTGGAGAGAAACCGATGGTTGTTGGACGGAAGTTTCAAGCTGCTCCCGGATAATAACAAACCACAAGGCCAAGTTGGTTACGTAAGTAAAGAGCTTTCCAAAGATAATGGAACATTTGAAATCCCGCAATATGTACAGCTTAATTTTTCCAATGTATCCATTTTACAAGCATGCTCCGTGTATTTCCCGGATGCAGATTTTGATGGTGTGGCTGATACGTTCACAATTCAGATTTTTCAAGGTGGGACAGCTTACTTTGAATATACTGTGACCGAGAATAGGGATCCTCAAATTGATTTTGACGGATTTACAATAAATAATCCTGATTCGATGCGTATTACTGTGACAAAATGGTCTCTTCCGGGCCGCAGGATGCGTGTTCCGGAGCTTTTACCTGGTGTCTATGAATCTTGGGATAATTCTGTATTAGCAGAATTCAACGTTGTTCAGCAAGCGAATTTTTCATGCCTGGCTCTTCCGTATGGAACTTGCACCTTAAGTATGGATAATCTTGACCGGCGTTTTGAACCGCGCAATAAAAATGGTGTATTTCGATCAATCGAGGAACGGCAGGGCATCGATATTTCCATCGGAGTTGACGGCGGGGATTATCAGCACGTCGGTATTTTTTATCAATATTCCGGCGGGTGGAAAACAGGAGACAATGGAACCACAATGCAGTGGTCGCTTGTTGATATTGTTGGCCTTTTGGCTGACCGGCAGTATTTGCCGCCTGATACACTACCAACCACGCTGCAGGGTTGGGCAGCATCATTAGTATCGCAACTCGGGACGAACTTTGAAAATGCTTATGTGGTGGACACAAACCTAGAGAACATAAGTTTGACGGCAAATGTGGAGGATGTAAACGGGAAATCCTGCGGCGAAATCCTTAGAATGCTGTGCATGGCATCTGGTACGTTTCCTCGTGCTGATGCGGCAACCGGGAGGCTGGCAATTGAGCCATATTGGAATCAGGGCGCAAAGATGACGCTGGACAACATGGAAACCTATCCTGTTATCAAAGCAAACGATGATTTGGCCGCTATCATTTTCACGCTTGCAGACGGCAATAACACTGAGTATGTGGTGTCCGGCAATTCCACAGCATCATCTAATACAGTACAGGTGCAAAATCCATTTATCCATACGCAGGTGCAAGCGTTGACGGCGGCGCGGCTGATTTTGTCCACTTATGGTGGGAACCAGCTTGAAACGACCGGCCGCGGCAATCCTGCATCTGAGATCGGTGATGTTGACACTGTCTGGCTAAACGAAAGTCAAGCCACAACAGGGCGCAGAATGTATCAGACGTTTGCGTTTTCAGACGGTGTTATGCAGGGGTGCCAATCGACGCTTTTGCAAGCGGATGGTTCGTTTATGTTTGAGAATCGAATAATCATTACACAGAGCGGTCAGTGGACGGCACAGGCTGGTGTATCTAAGCTGAGAATTATCCTTGTTGGAAAAGGCGGAGATGGCGGAAACGGGCAGGATGGCACATGGGATGCTGCAGGAGAAAACGGTTCTGATGGATCAGGTGGAAAAGTTTGGGCTTCAACAATCAATATCAATCCGCAACAGACATTTCAGATTACGATTGAGCAAGATACTGTATTTGGGCAGTATTCAAGTGCAAATGGTCAGGTCTATGAATTTGGCTATACAGACATTGCCAGCGGAGACAGCTTCGCAAGAACTGGCGTAAAAAGCCCGATTGCTGGTTCTGGAGACGGTGGCGCTGGCGGAAAAGGTGGCGTGAAGGGCAATAGACATAGCGAAACAAGCTATGATTCGGAAGGTAATCCAAGTGGTACTCATACAGTTGTAGACAATTACCCAGGAGAAGGGATGCCGGGGGTTCAAGGAGCTACAGGCTGCGTGGTCATTTATTGGGACAAGGAGGAAGAAACGTGAGTATTCTGGATGAACTGATAACAGACCGCTCGCAGACGGATTTAGATTCTTTGCAATCTCTTCTTTCTATCCCAATGTCTCAATGGACGCAGGAGCAATTAGCAGAGTTCAACCTTATTCGCAGCAAAGGCTCCTATAACTACACTGACCTAAACCGTGTTACAGAGGCAATGGAGTACATTAACGACCGGCTTTCTTGGTATGGTTATACGTCTGGTTACAAATCAATCGAAATTTCCCGCGAACAAGAGCCGAGTGGGAGACTGCCAAAGGGATATACCGAATTAAAGTATCTTGAAAGCAGCGGAACACAGTACATTGATACGGGGTTCAATGCGAATCAGGATACACAAGTGGTTATGGATTGCACACTGCTGTCAAACACCACCAGTGCGGCTGCGTTTTTTGGAGCAAGAAATGAGGATGCTTCAAGTGCTCAACAGTCATTTATTGCATGGTCTACGGGGAATGGAGCATCGATTCGAAGCGATTACTTTGGCGATAACCTATCTGCAACATATAGCTTAGTTGGCAGACGCATTGTTATTAACAAAAACAAGAATGTGTGCACATTTGACGATAAGACGGTGACTAATAAAACGAATACAGGACAACTTTCTTTATCGCTGTATCTATTTGGCAGTCATAGCGGAGCAACGGCAAATTTGCGCGGTGCGGTTATGCGGCTATATTCCTGTAAAATTTACGACAACGGACAGATGATCCGAGATTTTGTCCCGTGCAGGAGTGATAGCAATATCTTGGGGCTATATGATCTTGTGGGAAAGCAGATGTATCCCAATAACGGGAGCGGATCATTTATTGGCGGAGGCGAAGTCCAACCGGTTTTGTTTCGGGATTCAGAATTGGATCCTTACACCTGGTATGAATCCGATATTCCAACTGTTTCTCAAATGGATCAATACATCGCAAATGTAGCAGCGATCCGCTCTGTTTTAGATATGCCTGACGGGACACCGAATACTCCGGAAGATATGGAAGCGTTGACATATGAAGAAGCCAACGATATAGAGCAGATCCTTGTGATCGTGAAAGAAATCATGAACCGGGTCATTTCCGGGTTTCGTCGGAGCGGTCAGTTTGCGTTTTGGAGCGGAACGTTGGGGCTTCCATGCGCAGACAGTGATTTCGGTCGTACATGGGAGGAATTAGACAAAATGGAACGAGAGTGGGACGATTTGGAAAACGCAGACTGGTATCTTTTGGCCTATGGAAATTTGGGGGTGACAAAATGACTGATTTAATGTTCCAAGATCCGAAAGGGCTTGTGAATCGTGCAGCATTTAATGCGCGGTTTTCGGTGCTGAATGAGCTGTATCGGTATTGGTGGAAGCGGATAGGTGTAAATGGATCCATCATAAAAAGTGACATTACTGCTCCTGTTATCATTGGGGACAAATCTGCAGGCGTATCGATTTCGTATGGTACAGATCTAAAAATTAAATCAGATGGATCTGCGGAGATTGTTGACCCAATTGAATATAAAACCACTTGGATATCATCCGACGGAGCGCAGGAAGCGGCAGAGACGCTTGCATCTTTTGCTCCATGCTATCTGCGAGGTTTAACTGGTGACCCTGGCAATATATATTACCTTCCGAACGGAGCAACCTATGGAAAAGAATTCGATCTTCCGCTTCAAACAATATCGTACCAAACAAGTAATGTGTCCTTACAAGTAGACGGCGTTTCTGTAAAGGCACAAAAAGTATCTGTTAGCACAGAAATATCTGATTGGGAATATGTATTCTCTGATAGTCGAAATGCTTATCCTGATTTTGGAGAAAAAGATGGATATGAATATCAATACCTCGGTGTTCCGTTTGAGAACGCGAGGGAGAGCACCAAAATCTCTATTGGTAGCTATATCGGAACTGGGAAGTATGGAAAATCAAACCCAAATAGGATAGTTACAGGATTCAAAGTGCGCATGCTAATGATTTTTCAAGAGCGCGACAGCGCTGGAAGCATTTCCCCCTACAATACTAAGTATTTGAGTCCAGTTTTTTCTTATGGTAGCGAGATTATATGGTTTATAAGCCCTCCAGGTAGTACAGCATATTTTGTCAGTAATTGCAGACGTCTAGACCCTGAAAAACCACTACTTATCAAGATGGATTTTAATGATGACAACGTATCTTGGTATGTTGTTAGCGATGGAATTCCAGCAGGTAATGTGCAATCAGGGAATATTGGTCAATACAATGAATCTGGCATAACGTATCACTATTTGGCACTTGGATAATGAAGCATTCAAAGGGGGAATGACCTATCAAAGACCGCAACGTTGAGTTCCCGAACCGCTACAAATTCACGAAAGTAGCAGGAACGGATGATATTTATGATATTGAACCTGCTCCTGGCGAGGTCGAAGAAGAGGGGGATTATTTCAATAAAGCGAATATGCTGCAGGATGTTACAGCAGAGAAATATGGTTTGGATAACACGGCAGTCCCGAATGATGTGTTTAATCTTCTGTGTGACTCCCCGGAGCACATTGGAGATCTAAAACAAAGTTTACGGGCAGACATAGGAGATCCGTGGCTTTTGTGCAATGGCGAACAGTTCCGCACAGACGATTACCCAGAGCTGGCTAAGTTGTGCAACAAAGAGCTGACGAAGTATCAGACACTCTACGATCTCGGTAAGATTGTCGAAGAAACTCATCCAGGCTATGCTCGCATTTTTCAAATCATTTACGTCAAAGAAAAAGGAAAGTGGTACGTATACTCAAGTAACAAATATGATGGAGATTATCAGTGGAACTACTTCCGATTGACTATTGTTGATGCTGCAACGGGTGCCGCAGAGGGTCACGAAGTAAAAATTTTGAGTGAAGACTATAGTTTCTACCTTGATTATGCCTTTATAGCATACAACAATGGGCAATTTGCTTCAATGCATCCGCTTGATAACAACAAAGCACCTCTGATTTTATGGAGCACAGACGGCTACAATTTCAAAGCTGAGACGTTTGGCAATGGGCTGGCTTCGGACTACCAGTATTGGACCTTTGATTACTTAATTGCATACAATGGTGAATTTGTTGGAGAAGCGATCTATAGGTGGAGTAACGGATACGAAGTGCGAATCTTTCACGCTCCTACTATCGAAGAATTTATCAATGTTTCAACATACCAAGCTACGAAGACGATGGTTACAAGTAGTTGGCTCCCAGAACCAGATGCTAATGAATGGTATTCAAGAACTGTTCAGTACGATCAAGCGATTATATCAATGTACAGCGATAGAAGCGAGTGGTGCCCGCACACTTTAATAGATCCCGGCTTTAAGGCATATTATTTCGATGGTGCTGAATACACGCGGGATACTGGAACCACTGTCAATGTAAACAATGGCGTTACATTCAGAAAAATTGGAAAGTACTTCTTCATGTTTTCCCAATATGGGGTCGGCAGTCAGGGCCATGCTTATGGGTACTGCGATACCTATAACGGAACATATAAGTACTGCCCAATGGTTAAAGCGTTTGATAACTTGGATTTTGATTATGATGAAGAAAGCGGCCTGTATTACAGATATCAATTGTCTGGAAATAATTTGCAACTCGTCTATGCAACATCTTTGACGGATACAACGGTGACTACGCAGACAATTGCGACTATACCTAGCGACACTAACATTATACAATTCTGGAAGTCTGATCCGTCAATGGATGGGTTGCTGTCCTGTAAAAATGTTATTGTGCAAAATCCGACAGGCGAGCTGGAATCTCCTGTATTACCTACTATAAGCGACTCTACACATTATACTTATATGAAAGCAAAAGATCGATGACAGATAATTTCCAGCCAGCGGATGCCTTCGAAAAATGTAAACGGTATTTGATGGGCCAATGAAAAAGCCGCCCCCGGTTGAGGGGGCGGAGCAGAGATTATTGAATTCCGAGCTGTGTTTTCAGCGCGGACTGCAGGACGGCGGACACATTTAATCCAGCATCTTCTGCGGCATTGTTGAGCCATGCAGGGAGGGAAACGTTGCGGCGGACAGTGGCCTTTTCAACGGAGCGGCGATAGGCTGACAAATCAATATCGACAAAGGAAACGATTTCATTTTCGGCATGGGGAACCGATTTCGACGGCTCCGGGAACGCTGCTTTATCATCTTCTATTGCAAGAGCAACGGAACCGATGGCATCGCGGGCCATATAGATGGCGTTTGCCAAGTCGCTTCCGTGGGAGTTGATTTGCAGATCCGGAACATAAGCAAGATAGCCGCCCTCTTCCAATGGGGTAAAAATTACAGGATATACAACGGTCATATAGATTCCTCCTTTTGTGTGAGGCAGGGCCTTATTTCAGGCCCCGTCTCCTGATGATCGCCTGTGCAAGTGCTTCTGGAATTTCGCGGTGCCGTTCGACGGCTTCCATTTCTTTTCCTTTTGATTATATTATACACACTGAATGTGTATTTTCCAAGGAAATATTTGAGCGGAAAGCAATACGATCCGATTGTTGCAATCGAAATATGGGACAAAAAATGGCGCAGAAATTACCTGCAATTGAAAAAACAGAACTGAAGAGAGGCGGTGATCTGTACGGACTGGACCATGCTGGCCGTGGCCGGGATGAGCCTGATCGGTACCCTGAGCGGGACGCTGGGAGGGATTTGGTTGACGATCTACCGGATTGAGCAGCTTGAGAAAAAGGTGGATGCGCATAACCGGCTGATAGAGCGTACCTGTAAACTGGAAGGGCAAATGGTAGAAGTACAGCACGATATCCGCGATTTGAAAGCGGAAGTGGATTGACGGGAACAATGCCCGTTGCAGCGGGTATTTCCAAAATATTTTACATAGGAGGAACATATTAATGAAAGCAACTGAGATTATTTTGAGCTACAGCAAAGGCGATATCACACTTGAAGAGGCCAACAAGAGACTGGCGGAGTGCACGGTGGGTCTGCAGCTGGATCCGATGAAGAATGCAATCACCGGCGCGGAGATGGCGCAGACGCACTCGGACGGCACGCCGGAGGGCACCACGGGCTGGGGCTGTATGAGCCACGGCGTGGGCACACCGGAGAAGATGCGCGTCACAGCGGGCAAGCTGGACTATGACACGGGCTTTGGCATTGGGGAACACGATCCTTCTGCCACTCTGTATATCGCCGGTTATGTGTTTGATGTGGTGGGAGATCACATCGAGGTGCGCAATGAAGGTTAAGGTGAATATTCCCGTAAGATTAAAGAACCCGTGGTTTTGGGTTGGTATTGCGTCTGTCGTGATTGCGGCGCTTGGCGTGGATCCGCAGCAGTTTGTGAGCTGGGACAGCCTGGGCGGGTACATTGTGGACGTGCTGAAAAACCCGGTGCAGCTTGTGACGGTGGTGCTGGCGGTACTGGCGGTCTTTATCGATCCGACCACCGCAGGAGTCAGCGACAGCGCGCAGGCGCTGCGCTATACCTGCCCCAAAAAGAGCGAATGAAAAAGCCGCCCCATGCGGGCGGCAGAAATTGACAAAAAGCGGAAACATATGATAAGATAAGCAAAGCCAGTAAGAGCGGCGAGGTTGTCCACTTCCTCAACAGGAGGTGCGGCGATGGTAACATTTGCTGATATGTTTACATACACGCTTGTGTTGATCGCGCTTGCCACTCTGATCGTTACGATCACAATGCGCAAGAAATAACCGCCCACCAGGCGGTGAGCGGCGTTTCCTTCAAGCTACAAACTTGCACAGGGACGACCGCCACTGCAATGGCAGCCATTCTTACTGGCTTTATTCTATCGCAGAGAGCCGCTTTTGTCAACTCATTTGACAGGGCGGTTTTTTGCTGCCCGGAAAGGAGCGATACGTGAGTAAGGTATTTATTGGCGTGGGGCATGGCGGAAGCGATGCCGGCGCTGTGGGCAACGGCCTGAAAGAAAAAGAGGTCAATCTCTCCATTGCGCTGCATTTGCGGGAAGAATTGCAGCGCCACGGTGTGACGGTTGGAATCAGTCGAACAGTGGATGAGGACGATCCCACCAGCGAAGAGGTGAAAGAGTGCAACGCATTCGCGCCGGAGTATGCGGTGGACATCCACACCAACGCCGGCGGCGGGGAAGGCTTTGAGGCCTATCACACCCTGAGCGGCGGCAAGGGGAAAGTGCTGGCGCAGAACATCGAAGCAGAAGTCATCAAGATCGGGCAGAAAAGCCGGGGATTGAAAACCAGAGCGAATAGCGCGGGCAAAGATTATTTTGGCTTTATCCGTCAGACAATCTGCCCTGCGGTGATTCTGGAGTGCGCCTTTATTGACAGCGTAGATGCCCAGAAGATTAACACGGAGGAAAAGCGCAGAACGTTTGCTGCGGCATATTCCAAAGGTATTTTGAAAACGCTGGGCATTGCATATGAAGGGGAGGTGCAAACCATGACTACGGACGAGGCAAAGAAAATTATTATGGACAAGGCGGGGCTGGATGCGTATACGATTCAGTTCCTCGGTGCTTACAAGTACGGGGAAGAGTTGATGGTAAAGTTGGCAAAGGCGATGCAGT